>Ga0228664_1000027_pt1 | contig 130051 bp, 117 predicted proteins | sample 78DmetaG_FD_183029 | JGI IMG/M metagenome (GOLD analysis project Ga0228664, IMG submission 183029) | Seawater microbial communities from Monterey Bay, California, United States - 78D | ecosystem: Environmental > Aquatic > Marine > Coastal | place: USA: California | collected 2016-09-26 | reverse complement strand
TTTTTAGCATTCTTTCTACAAATTAGTTAATTAAAACCTTTTGATTTTAAAGGATTAATATAATTGTCTTTTTGAGTTACTCATGGGTTTAATTTTAGTCTTTTTCGGGTGTGCTAACAAAGTCAATCGGAGTTATATTGAATGACTTAGCTATTTTACGTCTTACGCTATGTCCATTTCTTTCTGTTATTGGTTAATACTTGCGACTCAAAGGTGCGAAGCATTAGCATTTTGAACCATGAGTTATGTCAGATGAATCGTTGATTGTTGTCAGAGTTGCCGGCACGTGGGAGTAACGCAGTTATTCGAATTGAGCATTATTGAATTAAATTAAACTATTTTTGACGAAACTAAAAACCAAATCACATGATGAAAAAAACTACTTCTTCTATTTTTTTACTTGCATTTTTGTTTGCAATAAATGCTAATAGCCAGAACTTTTCAGTTACTAGCGGCTCAATTGCTCAAAGCAGTATAGATTCTTGCTCTAGTACGACGATAACGATTAATACCTATTTAGGTTGTATTAATTGGGTGCAGGGTCCATCTACCTATTCTGTTTCAGGCACAACTCTGAATATTGATGTAAATTATACAAGTTCACCAATTTGTGCCGGTGCCATTAGCTATCCTGTTTTTACTCAAACTGTGGTAAACCTGCCACCTGCAGTATATTCTGTAGACGCTAGTGCTTACATAGACAACATAAAAGGAAATACCGTTTCGTTAGGTTCATTAACTGTAACCTCTTGTAATGTAACCGGATTATCAAATTCTTCTGTTGCAGAAAAGTTTAGTGTCTATCCAAATCCTACTTCGGATTTTATATCAGTTAAGAATACAACAGGAAGCCGGCAAAACTTTCAGTTAATTGATTTGAGTGGGAGAGAAGCATTGATTGGTACTATTTCTCCAAATACTTCTAAGGTAGATTTGACTACTTTAAGTCCAGGGATTTATTTCATGAAGTTCACTTCTAAAAATGAGCAAATCGTTCAAAAGATTATCCTCCAATAAAAGTTTCAAAAGGTGTCCAAAAGGATCACCAGACATTAACTGTTTAAGAGATGTGAAGAATAAAAAAAGGTAAGCAAAGGCTTACCTTTTTTGTTTTGAGTATGTTACCTATTTCATAAATGGAAACAAACAAAAAAAGCCACACCTTGCAGTGTGGCTTTTCCGATTTTGTGACTCGTCTGGGGTTCGAACCCAGGACCCCATCCTTAAAAGGGACGTGCTCTACCAGCTGAGCTAACGAGTCATTTTTTTTCGGACGGCAAAGATACCCGCCAAGATTAATATGGCAAAGATTTTTTGTCTTTTTTTTTCAAAAAAAACACATTTTTTTTGAGTGGCTGAAAATCAGATTAGTTAATGATTTTTGCCCTAGTAAAAACAGCATCTGGATCCATTAAAAAGCGATAAGTGGCCAATGTTCTCAGCTTCGTAGCACCTAAGTTTTCAATAACATGAATCATTTTAGGGTTAAAGTCACCAATCCACGTAATAACAACATCTTTATAACTTCCATTGGCATTTACAACACGTTTACATTCGTCAAAAATGGCACCTTCAAGGCCTTTTCCTTGAAAATCTGGATCAATGCCAAATGCCAACCCAAAAAAGGTAGTGCAGGTTCCTTTTAGTTTATGATATAAAAACTTCAACTTTCCCCACCAATTTAAATTACCATTAACGTATTTAAATATTTGATTGATCTCTGGCAAGGCTATAAAAAAACCAACTGGGCGACCATCGTAATAAGCAAAGTGAATGAGGTCTTCATCTAATATGGGTTTGATGGTTTTCATAATGGTCATGGCTTGGCGCTTTTCCATACCTGCAAATCCTTCGTGCTTCACCCAGGCTCTATTGTAAATGGTTCTAAAGTCCTCGGCATATTTCTCTAAGTTGTTTTTCTTGATCGTATCAAACGTGAACTTAGGGTCTTTTCGAATTCTAACAGACTTCTCTTTAAGCAACGGTATTAGTTCATCGGTGGTATTGCGATAAAATATAAATTGCTCGTAATACTTTTTAAACCGGTAATTTTCAAAGAAGGGCACGTAATAAGCAGGATTGTAATTCTGATTGTAATAGGGCGGGTACTCAAAATTTTCAGTGATTAAGCCCCAATATTTGTCCTTTTCTCCAAAATTAACAGGCCCCTCAATAGTATCCATTCCCTTATTCTCAATCCATGCCTTAGCGGTATCAAATAGCTTAAATGCTGCAGCTTCATCGTCAATGCATTCGAAAAAGCCTACACCACCAATTTTGGTATTCGACTTTTTATTGGCCTTTTCGTTAATAAATGCAGCAATTCTCCCTATTGTTTTGCCTTCTTTTTGGAGTATCCAACGTACTGCCTCACCATGTCTGAAATACTTATTGAATTTTTTATCGAACACTTTTTCAATGTCTTGCTTCAAGTGTGGCACCCAGTTTTTATCATTTTTATAAATGTCAAAAGGAAGTTGGTGAAATTCTTTTTCAGTTTTAGCGTTATTAACAGTTGAGATTGTCATGCTTAGTTTAAATTTGAAAATGCAAAACAAAACTAAGAAAGCTTAGTTTAGCAAAGAAGTATGAAAGACAAGGTTGTAATAGTTACAGGCGCTTCTTCTGGGATAGGAAAGGCCACTGCGTTATATTTTGCCAAAAAAGGCTCCAATGTGGTGCTTGCCGCTCGTTCAGAAGGTAAGTTGAAAGCTGTAGAAGAAGAGATCTCTAAAGAGGGTGGTTCTTGTCTTTCTGTGCCCTGTGACGTTTCAAAGCCTTCTGATTGCGAGAATTTGATTTCAAAAACAGTAGAAAAGTTTAAAAAGATTGACGTTCTTATCAACAATGCAGGAATCTCAATGCGTGCTATTTTCAATGAAACAGATTTGAGTGTTATTCGAGAAGTAATGGATATTAACTTTTTTGGAATGGTCAATTGCACCAAATATGCACTGCCTTATATTTTAAAAAATAAAGGTAGCGTAGTTGGAGTCTCGTCCATTGCAGGTTATGTGGGCTTACCTGCAAGAACAGGTTATTCTGCCTCTAAGTATGCCATGCATGGATTTTTAGATGCATTACGAATTGAAAACATTGAAAAGGGTCTCCATGTGTTAGTGGCTTGCCCCGGCTTTACGGCTTCAAACATTCGTACTTCTGCACTAACGGCAGATGGCACAGCTCAAGGAGAGTCCCCGAGATCAGAGGCAAAAATGATGCAACCCGGAGAAGTAGCTACAGACATTTACAAAAGCATTGTGAACAGAGATCAAAGCTTGGTCTTAACCAGCGAAGGAAAGTTGGCTGTTTTCTTGTCAAAATGGGCTCCTAAGTTTCTGCAAAGGATGGTATTTAGAGAAATGAAAAAAGAACCCGATTCACCATTGAAATGAATTATCCCATTTTTTTGATTGGATTCATGGCTTCCGGTAAAACATCAAGGGGTAAGAAGTTAGCAAGAAAATTGAATGTTGCTTTTGTAGATTTAGACCAACAAATTGAACTTCAAGAGAATCAATCCATTTCAAGTATTTTCGAAAACCAAGGAGAGGCATACTTTAGAAAAGTAGAAGCCGAAATGCTACGGTCCATTCCAAAACACGAGAAAGCAGTTATTGCTTTAGGTGGAGGAACACCTTGTTTTTATAATAACATGGATTACATCAATGATGTTGGAACAACCGTTTATTTGAAACGATCTGAATCAAGAATTTTAGGACGTTTACGACAAAACAAACAAATGAGGCCTTTAGTGGCCCACCTGTCAGATTCTGAATTGAAGTTGTTTATAGCAGAAAGCTTAGGTCAAAGAGCTCCATTTTACGAGAAAGCGCAGTTAATTTTTGATGCAGATAACGCAAAAAATGCTGAGCTAGAAGAAATGCTCAACTAATGAGGCCTTTTTATAAAAAACGCCTACAACTTGACTATTAATTCTTATAAATCCAACTTGCAGGATTTAACTTTATCGCTTTTCCTGATCCCTGAGCCTTCCAAATTTCGAAGTGCATGGTTGAAGTATTTTCACCACTTTCATTCATTAATACCCCTAAATCTTGTTTGGTGGTTAGTTTATCTCCTGATGAAACAAAAACTTCTTTAAAGGGAGAGTATGTAGTGAAATATTCTCCGTGGTTAACTAGAACCATTTTTCCCTGACCCGGAATAGTGACGATATTGATAATTGTTCCGCTAAAACTCGACCTACCTATGTTTCCTTTTTTGGTAGAAATATCAATCCCATTATTTTCTACAATTACATTAGGTAACGTAGGATGACGGTTATTTCCAAAATTAGAAACAATTACACCTTCTGAAACAGGCCAAGGTAATTTACCTTTGTTTGCGGTAAAAGAATTACTTAATTCTCTTGCTTCAGGCGTCATTGGAAAGCCTTTTTCAGATTTACCCTTTTTAGCGGCAGCTTCTCGCGCTTTGCGTATTTCTTCGGCAATTATTCTTTCAATTGCTGCATTTACCTTCTTTTGATCTCGTCTCTTTTTATCCAATTGAGATTTTAATTCCTTTTCTTTTCCTTTCAAGCTTATGACTACTTTTTCTTTTTTCGATTTTTCTGATGCTAAAACGTTTCTTTCATTCAACTCTGCTTTTAGCAAACCCTCGTTACTTTTGCGAATGGCCTCTAACAACTTAATTTGCTTATCAATTTCAACTTGTTCTTGCTTAATTCGTTCTGCTTGCTCTTGTTGAAACCTAGCATATTGCTGAAAGTACTTCAGTCGTTTGTACGCTTGGTTGAAGTTATTGGCAGAAAAAAGAAACATCAATTTATTATAATCGCTTCTATTCCGGTATGCTTTACGAACCATTTCGGCATACTCTGCTTTTAAGTCGGTTAGGTTAGACTCGAGACTGTCAACCGTTGCCACTTGAATAGCTATACTGTCATTCAATAGTTTAATTTCTTGTTCAATAGTTTGAATAAGTATTTGACGGGAAGAAATTTTCTTATTCAATTGTTGCAACTGGCTGAGGGAAGTTTTTTTTGTTTTCTCCGTCTCCTCCAATAACTTATTCGTGTATTGAATTTCTTGTTGTAGCTTTTTCTTTTTATTCTGCAATGAACTTTTTGATTGAGCAAAGCCGTTCAATAAGATTCCCCCAACTAAGAAGAATAAAAGAAATACCCGCTTAATAAAATACTTGTTCATATTTAGACGAAATGTTGAATGAGAATTTAAGAGGACCCTCCAAAGATACCTTAGAATATTGTAAATTGACCGTTGCAGGTTTTTCAGATTGGAAATCAAAATTCAAGATACTTGGAAGAGATTGATTTTCAACTCCAATAAATTTTTCATACTCCCCGGTAAGAAAACGGTTTGCCGTTAAATCCGAGAAAATGAAATTACTTACCTTGAACGTACTTTGGTCTATCCAAAGGCTCACGACTTCTTCTTTTTGTTTTTCAATTCGTTCAGGTTTTTGCTCTGCGTTTTTAACTTTTCTTTTTTTCAAGTTACCGAGGTAATACCTGTCTTTATCAATGGAAAGAGTAACCTTTTCGTCATGTTCAAAATCAATTACATTACCAATCAAAATTGCCTGAATTGTTTGGAATTCTAGCTCTAGGTTAAATCGATTATTAATGTAATCATAGTCTCCAATAAAATAGTTTCGGTCGATTCTATTCATCACCTTTATAGAGTCTCTAGTAATCATAACACGAGCGATCTCAATGCCTAAAGCGGGAGTGATGGAAACCCATATCAGACTATCTTTTCGAATACGGATGTTTGCTTTAAAAGGCGTTTTCTTCCCCTCCTGATACAATTGAACTCCTGCTTTTAATGAGAGGTGTTCAAATTGAAACTCATTCATATCCAATTGCTGAAGAAGGTATTCGGTTTTATTCACCTTCAGGTCTTTCCTCTTCGCTTTTTGTTGCAGCTTACACGAAGACAAAACCAACAGGAATAGAAGAGGGATAATGAATTTAAAACGACTATTCATAATAGGTTTTATCTGTGATTTTTTTATCAATAGTTTTTGAAGTACTTCCTGCCTTTTTTGCCCTTTTCCAAAACTCTACAGCTTCCTCTAATTCACCCAGGTGAAATAAAATGTCTCCTTTGTGTTCCAGTAACTCTGCACTTGGGTCAGACGAATTATCAATGGCCTTATCTATCCAAATTTTGGCATTTTCATATTCTTTTAGTTGAAAGAGAATCCAAGCATAAGTGTCTTGAAAGGAAGCTTGATTTGGCGCTAAATTGTTCGATTTTGCAGACATTTTTTTTGCTTTCTCCAAATTTTCATCTCTGAGTGAAATATAGTAGCTGTAATTATTCAGTACAATGATGTTTTTTGGATCTAGGCTCAAGGCTTGATCGTAATTTTTGTCGGACTTAACATGGTCATTAATTTCATGATAAGCATCTCCTAAAGAGCTGTAAAATTGACTTTTCATGGAAGGGTTATCCAAAACCAAGTCTTTTCCTAATTCCAAGTACTCAATCGCTCTTTCGTTATCACCCTGCTGACTCAGACCAATACCATAGGTTAGATAAACGGTAGGTTGATTTGGAAAGAGTTCAATGGCTCTTCTACTATAGTCAACTAGCTCAGTCGTGTCACCTTGATCAGCGAATATGAATATTAATTGATTCCAAACTGGAAACCGACTACTGTCTAACGAAATAGTTGTTATATACGATTGTTTTGCCGCTTCAATTTGATTATCAAAATATTGGAAGTCTGCGAGCAAAGCAAAAGACTTAGCATTCTCGGGGTGAGCCAAAGCAATTTTTCGACATAATTCAATTCCGTCCTGCTTCTGTTCTTTATTTCTGCTGTCTACATCGTAAAATGTAAGTACGTATTTAATTTTTTCATCAATGTCCATTTCCGGATTCAAGAATGCCTTGCTTAAATTTTCAATGTGCTTCTCGTTCTCTCCTTCTTGCCTGTAAAATTCCGCCATAGAAAATTGCAGTTTATAATTGGTAGAATCCAACTGCTGCATTTTTTCATAAACCTTAAGGGCTTCTTCCTTTCTTCCATTTAGGGCGTATGTATCAGCAAGCGCACCATAATAGTTAATTTCGTTAGGGTAGGTGTCTATTAACTTTTGAATTTCAGCAGCTGCAGCATCAACTTCGTTATTTGAAAGGTGCACTCTTTGTTTTAAAAATGAGACTTCTTCAGTTACTCCTAATTCTTCTTCAATTTGGTTGATAACCTCTAAACCTTCTTCTTTTTTATCATTATTCAATAAAAGTTGAGCTAATTCATACTTTAACTCAATTCGTTTGGGCTCTTTTGCTATAAGAGCTGTGAATTCCTCTATGGCTTTCTCTGATTGTCCTAAATCTCTGAGCGCCGTGCCATATGAAAGATGAAACCAGTAATTTGATTTGTCACTTTTCACTGCCATTTCATATTGCTCAAGGGCTAATTGAGGTTTTTCTTGTATGCTGTATATATTTCCTAACTCATAGTGAGCTGGCGCACTATTCGGGTTGATATCTAAAGCCTTTTGGAATAACTTTTCCGAAGCTTCATAGTTCCCAAGAATTTTTTCTTTTACAGCATCAGCATACGTTTCACCAAATAAAATTCCACGTAGCTCAGATTTATCATGCCCTTGCTCTTTTGGTAGCTGAGCAGCATTTTTAGAACCAGAGCACGACCATAAAAAGGCCATGGTAAATATGGAAAGCAGGAGTTTTCGCATCTAATTATAGCTCGTTGTAATCGCCAATGCTAATTTGTTTCGCCGATTTGTTGATTTTTACTTTATTGCCAACCATTGAGTTCGTAAAATTTAAACCTTTAATCGTTGTGTCATTCTGAATAATAGAGTTTGAAATTACTGCATTCTCTATGGTGGTGTTGGCACCAACTGAAACATGTGGACCAATTACACAGTTTTTTAAACTTACATTTTCTCCAATATAACAAGGTTCAACAATAACAGCATTTTCAAGCTGAACGGATGAAGAAACAATATCCTGGTCTTTTATAAATTCTAACACCCGTTGGTTGGTATTTACGGTTGCGTCTTTATTTCCACAATCTAACCACTCTATTACTTGACCTGGAGCAAATTTAGTTCCTGCAGCCTTCATTCTTTCTAAGGCATCCGTAATTTGATATTCTCCCTTGTCCATAATCTTATGATCAAGCAGGTACTGTAGGTTGTCCCTGAGGTATTCTCCATCTTTAAAGTAATAAATACCAATAATGGCCAAATCCGAAACAAACTCTTGAGGTTTCTCAATGAAATCTGTGATGTTATTGCTTTCATCAAGTTTTACAACTCCAAATGCTTTAGGGTCCGCAACTTGTTGTACCCAAATGATTCCATCTTTTGAATCATCTAATTTAAAATCAGCTCGAAATAATGTGTCAGCAAAGGCAACAATGGTTTTACCTCCCATCATTTCTTTAGCGCATAAAATTGCGTGTGCCGTTCCTAATGCTTCTTCTTGATAATAGATATTTCCTTTTGCACCCAAGCTTTCTGCCACTTCAATTAGGTGTTGTTCTACTTCTTTACCAAAGTCACCAATTATAAACCCAATTTCTTCAATGGCTTCATCACAAACACCCGCAATGTCTTCAACTAAGCGTTGAACAATTGGTTTTCCTGCAACCGGAACTAATGGTTTAGGAACAGTTAATGTGTGAGGTCTTAAGCGGCTTCCTCGACCGGCCATTGGCACAATAATCTTCATTCTATTTCTTTTTCATTTCCGCATTAAAACTTATTGTGTTTTTAAATGCGCAAGTTCAACTTTTCTTTATTTCACACCGGTTGAGCCGAAACCTCCGGCCCCACGATCTGTATCATTCAATTCTTCCACTTCAACCCATTCAGCTTGTTCATGAGCTGCAATTACCATCTGTGCAATTCGTTCTCCATTTTCAATTACAAAAGTCTCTTTTGACAAATTCACTAAAATAACTTTAATCTCTCCTCGATAGTCGGCATCTATGGTTCCAGGTGAATTGAGAACCGTAATCCCATGTTTAAATGCTAATCCACTTCTCGGTCGTACCTGTGCTTCATATCCAATGGGTATTTCCATAAAAAGTCCGGTTGTTACAACCACTTTTTCAAGTGAACCGACACTAATTGGGGCTTCAATATTTGCTCGTAAGTCAACTCCCGCAGAGGCAATGGTGCCGTAGCTTGGTAAAGCATGTTGGGAATTGTTCATAATTCTAATTTTCATGTAGATAAAATTGCTTTGCAGCCTACGAAATTAGGGCTTTTTTAGGTTTTTCTAAAACGAAAACCACAGAAAGAAATAGAAGTAGAATCAAGCTGTTAACTCCAAATTTTAAAATGGATTCACTTTCTAAACTTAAAAGTGTAGAAACCCAATAAAACCCAAAGGCTAATCCCAAGTAAAAGAATATTGACTTCAAGGAGTAATTGATTTTATAATGCTTTTGCCCAAGTACGTATGAAACTGCGGCCATGCTAAAGTAACATGCAAGGGTTGCCCAAGCAGATCCTGTGTAGCCTATTTTTGGAATTAACAATAAGTTCAAAACAATTGTAATCACTGCTCCCATAACAGCGATATAAGCGCCATACTTCGTTTTTTCATTCAACTTGTACCAAATGGACAAATTATAAAAAATTCCAAAGAAGATATTTGCAAATAAAAGAATAGGTACGATGTTTAAACCATTCCAATAGGCTTCATTGTTTACAAAATATTTTAATTGATCTAGGTACAACATGACGCCCAAAAAGATAACTGAGCAGACAATGACAAAATATTTCATGATCAAAGCATACGTCTCCTTTGCATCTTTTTCTTTTTCGTTCGAAAAGAAAAATGGCTCCGCGGCGTAGCGAAAGGCTTGAATGAACAAGGAAATAATAATGGAGAGTTTATATACTCCACCATAAATTCCTACTTGTTGTTTTACTTCGTATAGGCTCATTTGGTCCAATAAAAGCCATTTTAATAAAATTCGATCAGAGGTTTCATTAATAATAATGGCAACCGAAGCAATTAAAATTGGATTGCTGTAAATTAACAGTTCTTTTAGAAGGTGTTTGTCAAAAACTAATTTAGATCGAAAGAAAGCAGGAGTTAGCATCAAGAATTTTACGATGCTAGCAAATAAATTCGCAATAAAAACATAACCGATTCCAATCTCTGAGGAGTAAAAATTATCAATCAAAAAGTTAGATTCACCATTTTCAAACGCCGTCATGCAGTATCCAATCCAAAACCAATTGAGTCCGACGTTAACAATAATGTTGGAGACATTTACTGAAACAAAACGCATGGCTTTGTTTTCAATTCTTAATCGTGCTAAAGGAATGGATGAAATGGCATCAAGTCCAACGATAAAAGCAAACCAAATAACATATTCATGATTATCTGAATACTTCAGAAAATCAGCCACTTCTTGTGAGAAAAAGGTGGCCATAAAAATGAACAGAGTAGTGCTTCCGAACAAGGAAAGCACCACTGTGCTAAATACATTATTCTTGGAATCCTTACTTTTTGTTTGAAATCGAAAGTATGCGGTCTCCATTCCGTAAGTCAACAAAACGACAAGGAATGAAACGTAAGCATACATCTCAACAATTTCACCGTATTCACTTGGTAAAAACTTTGAAGTGTGAAGCGGCACTAGAAAGTAATACAGCAGTCTCCCAACAATACTAGGTAGGCCATAAATTGCAGTTTGCCCTGCTAATTTTTGTAGTGCCTTCAAATGAAATGTTTTGCTTGTAGATCCAAAAGTGGGTTTTAGTTATTCGGAAAGTTTGCTTTTCGTTTTTCTAAGAATGCACTCGTACCTTCTTTAAAGTCTCCAGTTGCAAAGCACTTCGCAAATTCGTTTATTTCAGTTACAAAGCCATTCTCTCCATCTTGGTAACCACTATTTACCGCTCTTATTGCAGCAGCTATAGCAACAGATGAGTTTTTTGACATTTTTTCACAGATTTCTAGGCATTTGTCAAGCAGTTCACTTTGTTCAACTACGTGATTTACCAAACCACACTGCAAGGCTTCTTCTGCTTTCATCATGCCAGCAGTGAAAATCAGTTCAAAGGCTTTTCCTTTGCCCGCCAATTGAGCTAAGCGTTGAGTCCCTCCATAACCCGGGATTACGCCCAAACTAACTTCAGGCAAGCCCATTCTAGCGTTATTAGAAGCCACTCGCATGTGACAGCTCATTGCTAACTCAAGGCCTCCTCCTAACGCAAATCCATTTACTGCTGCTATTATGGGTTTGGAAGATTTCTCTGCCAAATCAAACAACGTGTCTTGTCCATTTTTTGCCAAATCATGAGCTTCACCCTTTGAAAAAGTATTGAACTCTGAAATATCTGCACCGGCAACAAATGCCTTCTCTCCAGATCCTGTTATAATCATGGATTTAACTTTATCGTTATTCTCTGATGCAGTAATTGCTTCGCTCAATTCTTTAATTGTCGCCCTATTCAGCGCGTTTAATTTATCTGGTCGATTAATGGTTATTATTTGAGTACTTCCTTTAAGTTCGATAAGTAAATTAGACATAGATATAATATTGTTGTGCACAAATTTAATTGAATTCTTAGGCTTTTGGAAGCTCAATACTGAAAGTTGTGCCCACATTTGCTTCAGAAGTGAATATGATTTGACCATTCATGTGATTCACAATGCTTTTTGACATTGCTAACCCTAAACCAGTACCCGATGATTTAGTAGTGAAATTTGGCTCAAAGATTCTTTCAGATTGTGTTTCACTTATTCCTGTGCCATTGTCATTGATCTTTACAAAATAGGAATTTCCTTGTTCTTCTAATGAGACAATGATTGCGGGGTTTATCGTTTTTTCTGTTGCTTGAACAGCATTTTTAATCACGTTGTTAAAAACTCGAAGCAATTGATCTTTGTCGCCCATAATTATCGCAGAAGTTAAACTTTCAGGTACTTCAAGTGTGATGTAGAAAGAATGTACATACAAATCCACCGCACTTTTTAAAATAGGAAGGACATCCAAAGGTTGTAGCTCCTTGCTCGGTAATTTAGCGAAAGAAGAGAAGGCAGTTGCGATGTTGCTCAGTGTTTCAATTTGCTCAACTAGAGTAGTAGTCGTCCTTTCCACACGTTCCTTCAATTCATCATTGTTCAAATTTATCGAACGTTGAAGGTGCTGTATGCTCAACTTCATGGGTGTTAGCGGGTTCTTTATTTCATGCGCTACTTGTTTTGCCATCTCACGCCAAGCTACTTCTCGCTCATTTTTAGCTAACTCTTCGGCACTTTCATTTAATTCAATTGCAATGCGGTTGTACTCTTGAACAAGTGCACCAATTTCATCCTTGCTGCTCCATTCAATAAGTTCAATGCTTGACCCTAATTTAAGCTTAGATATTTGCTGACGAATTAATAATAATGGTCTAGAAAGTTGGTTAATCAGGAGCACAGAAATAAGCAATGCTAAGGCAAATATTCCAACATAAATATTTAGGGTAGACACCAAGAAGTTAGAAATTTCCTTCTCTAAAGCTCCCTGTTTGGCGAAGTAAGGTAAATTTAAATAGCCAATTACTTCATTGTCGAAATTTTTAAAAGGAATATAGGCTGAAAGATAACTCAACTCGCCAATAGTCTCTTCTTGAGACCATTGCGCCTTATTTTCATTTTGTAATGCAAATAATGCCTGAGGATTCATGTGCTTACTTTTAATTCCTTTATCGAATAATTCAGGACGAGAGGTGGCATAGAGTGACCCTCTAGTTGTATAAAGGTTAATGTCGCTGTAAAAAACATTCGAGAATTTAACTAAGTAGGCAGTCACATAATCAGTTAATTCTTCGGCTAAAAATTCTTCGGCACCTATTTTTGATTCGAGTTCAAGATTAACAGAACGCAGTTTCTCTTGCAAGGTGGTTTCGTTCTTCGCTTGGTATTGTTTTTTGATGTAAAAAGTTGTTCCCCAGGCAAGGAAAATTAGAGAGCTTAAAATCGACCCTATCAAGAACAATTGAATCTTTGTGGAGAAGTCGTGCACACTTAATTTTACGTAAAAAGGAAAGTACTTTAAGCTGATAATTGCCGGTAAAAAGCAGCAACTTGTGATTACTAAAATGTAAGCCAATGAAGTTAGAAAGTCGTAGAAACTGTAACGCTTTCGACTAAGTAAAATGGTAACATCTTTGTCTTTTTGGTAGGCAAAGTGCTGATGGTCTTCAGAAGGATATTGATAAAAACTTCTTTCCCCGAGTTCACTAATTTTTAACTGCGTAGAGAAATTGTACTCCCCGGTTTTGTAGACCAATTTCTTATCACTATAAACGGCAAAGGAATAATCATCAAGGCTTAATGAACTTACTTTCGTTTTTTCATCGATTAATAGTTCAGGGTAGCCTTCATTTTCATTTAAGTAAATGGTACTAAACTCTATTATAAGCTTGGTTAAAACACTATCTCTTGAAATTGGAATCTCTGCAATGTAATCTATTCTGCCGGCATAGTTGTTGAGCTGAAACAAGTTGGATGAACTGACCCTACTTCCTTCTAGTCGAAGCCTGCGGTCGAAATAATTCCAACAGTCTGTTTCTTGGCCATCAGCTAATAATGGGTCTCCTTTAGCACAGACGACAAAATTAATTTGATACTTCTCCCAGTAACCGTTAAAGTAATTGTCACGCAAGTATTGATCAATTTCTTCTTGATTGCTCCAATAATTACTAGAGTTGTCTTTTAAGTAAGAATCTTTTAAAATTTCTTGTTGAACTCCATTAAACATGTACTCTGCTACCGGATCTCTTTCTTCTGCTAGCTTTTCAGCGATGTGTTTTTGTTGTAGTTGCTTGCGCTCTTCAATTGATTTACTCACAGTAAATGAAACAACACTGCTTGAGTAGATTAGCAACAATAGAACTGTAAAAATATTTTTTGAGGCTCCTTTACCACTTCTAATTGCAAATAAAAGTAGAATTGGAACTAGCCAATACAGTTCGAGTTTTGCGGAATCTACTAGCACAGGAAGTAAAACCGCCAGGCAAAAAAAGCTAGCAATAAACCAACGACGTTTTTTAATGTTGAAGGTATTTTTCGCTACGGCAAAGGCAAAGTCAATTAAAACTAAGTTACAGCAAATAAGCAATGAGAAAGTAACAAAAGCAATTACGCTCAAGTAGTTTAAATTAAAAAGGTTGTTGAAATTAAAATTGATTTGTGATGAATATACACTCTCATGAAATAATACTATGGTGCCCATTCCCAACAAACTCGGCGCTATTGTAAATACAATACTTAAAAAAACACTTTTTGACAATCTCAGCGAAACTCTCAGTTGATACAGGATGTAAAAGAGGAGCAGCACATGGAAAAATAGGTCTCCCAGACTTGGAATTGATTCATTTATTGCAAAGAACTTTGGTTGAAAAAGCTGGAGTTCATAAAAAATGGATGGCAGCTGAAAAAATAACAATAGCCTAATTCCAATCGCCACCAGAATAGACGTCCAAAGCTTGTTGCTTTTTAATGTAGAGGGAAAAATGAAGAAGATGAAGTAGGAACTAATTAAGAATAGAAAGATAAAAAATGCAAGAACTGAATTAGAGGCTTCATGTGTTTCAAAATTGACATAAAAGTCAGGTTGTGAGCCATTGATAATCACCTCTGCATCTCCATTGGTTAAACTGAATGAGCGTATAGCCGGGAAGTCTAATTTTTTAGAGAATTTGTTTTGAAGAGACTTGTTGCGAATAGGATAGTTATGCTGTAAAAGGGTGAGGGAATACAACTCTTTGTTTCCTGCTTGTAGGCTCGTTTTTAAATATATTGCATTTGAAGAGTTGATACAGATTTTGTTTGAACGTAAGTCCGCTATATCAAATACAGAATGATCATCTGTCCAAAAAAACAAGCTATCGTTTTGATAGACTAAAAAGGTTTTCTCGTTTTTATTGAAATTATATTTTGGGTTAAACTCCGCCCCCTTTTCGAGTTTGGTGTTGAGTTCAATTAAATCTGCTTCTGCGTTGTCTTGCATTGAAAGCAGTATTTCTTCAATTTTTTCAACTGTTTTTGTGTTGGATAGCTGAAAAAAAGGCGGTAAAATGTAGCAACTCACTAAAAAAAGAAGTCCTATGCCAAGTACATAAAGGGATCTAAATTGTTGCATGATTTGATTTTACAGAATCAAATTAGAAAGGCAGAATAATTTTTCTTTTCAAAGGTTACTTCTATGCGCTCTTTCATGGTAGTAGCGAGATTCATTCCTAAGTAATCCGCATGAACAGGAAAACGTTTATAGCTTCTATTGACCAAAACTGCTGTTGATAGTTTTTTAACTGGAGCAACAAGAAAGTGTTTCAATCCGTACATCATTGTCTTTCCGGAATTTAATACGTCATCTACTACTATAATGACTTGATTCTTGAAATCATTTGGTTCTAATCCAAGAGTTGTTTCATTACTGATTGGATTCTTCTTGTCAATTTTTAATTCTTGCAATACAATTTCGAAATTCGATATTGATTTCAGTTGCTCTGAAAGTAATTGCGCAAATATGAAACCATTATTTGCGATGCCTGCAATGATCAACTTCTCTTCTTTGTAATTGTCTTCATAAATTTGGAAGGCAATCCGAGTTATTTTTTGCTCTATTTGTTGATGGGTCAGAATTTGAGTCTTGTTTTGCATAGCGTAATTTGTAAAATCTAAAGTTAAGCCTTTCAGCTATTTCTTTTCAGCCAATAAAAACAATTCTCTTCCGGACCTTGGTTTAATTGAGTTGAATGAATTACCAAAATGAACAAAATTAAAATATTCATCAAAGTAGTTGTGGTATTCTTCTTTGCTACCGCCAAAAGGAGGGTGGGCATCATTTAGTTCTACAGACCATAGGAGACCCATTAGTTTACCCTTGGGATGCAATAGTTCATGTCCTTTTTTAGCATATGCCTGACGGTGTGAAGGATCAATTGCGCAAAAAAATGTTTGTTCTACTATAAGGTCATATTGTCCTTCATGGTCAAAGAAATTTTCTTTAATCAAGTTATCTTTTGGAAAGTCTGGGTGTTGAGTACTAAAATTGTCGAGTGGAGAGGGAGCAAGGTCTAATAAAAATACATTTCGAAATCCGTGGCGATGTAAATAAGATGCTTCATGTCCATTTCCGCAACCCGGAATCAATATTTTAATTGTCTTGTCTGTTAATTGGTCGAAATACTCCTTTAAAGGCGTGCTTACCATTCCAATATCCCATCCAGTATCCTCATTTTTATATCGTTCTTCCCAATTCGCGACCGGTTCCATAGTATCTTGTTTAAGCTTCAACTTTTTTTGTTCGTGTAAGATTACCGATTTCAATCAAAAAAATCATTGTACTAAGAAGGTTAAAAGTAGTTTGATAGCTCGTATTATGTTCTAGTCAACTGACATTATATTTTGCGGTCAGTTGCTTTTTCATTTAGTAGGTTGATATTCTGGTTTTAATATGTGGCTTCGTGTTTGTTTATGGGTAGTCTTTTGTGTTAGTATACAAAAAAATCTACCTCATCGCATTAATTATTCTTCTGCTTTTCTAATTACAATTTAAATAAGCACTTTTACAGGGTAACAATAAGAACAACTCCACGATCAATTGAAATATATTTCATTCTTTATCTCGCTATTTTTGTTTCATCAAATTTCTTATTCGCAACACGATTTATACATCGGTGCTGAAGTATTGGGTGGAACATTAGGGAGCACTGATTTAGAAAGTGGATTATTAAATAAAAAGAATTATTCACCCACCTTAGGAGCCCAGTTAAACCTAAGTTATAGGTTATTTGATTTTCTTTCTTTTGAAGGAGGAATAGGTCAGCAGAGAAGCAGAATAAAATTGGAAGATGCTGTATTTTCCGATGAATTAGATGGCTTTTCAATTAACATTAACAACACCAATTACCACTGGAATTATTTCGCAGCGGTTTCAGCCTTTTATAGAATTAGAAAAACGGACACTTACATCTATGGCAAATTCGCTACTTCTAAAAATACTTACAGGGCTGGTGAGGTTTCAAAATCAGAATCTTTTGAAGTAACAAGTCAAAATATAAATCGCTCCTTGGTGTACACAACAACTTACGCCGAATCTAATATTTCGTACATTCCTGAAATAGGATTGCAGTATAAATTCTTTGAAGGTAATTTGTTAAGTATCGGGTTGCGTTATAATTTAGGTCAATCTCAGGTTTTTGAAAGCAACTATTCGATTACTGATAATATAACGCAAGAAACAAAAATGGATCGATTAACATTTATGGGAGATGCCTTTTCGTTTACCGTCCGATTCGATTATAAGTTGATTCATTTAGCTAAAAGAGAGAAGGTTAAGAAAGTGAAGTTAAATGAAATTGCGATTGATGTTTCGAAGAAAGATGAAGTAAAAAAAGATAGTCAACAAAGCAAACCTGATACGCTGAACGTTCCCAATACAACACTAGATACAACTCCACTAGTATCAATAGCAAATAGGGATTTAGTAGTGAAAGACCGTTTAAAGGTCCACTTTTCTAAGGTGAAAGTTCAAATTTGGGACCATCAAACTGTTGATGGAGATCGTGTTTCATTAAACTTAAATGGAGAATGGATCCTAAAGAATTACGAGTTGAAAAAGGAAAAATATGAGATACAGATTGAGCTCAGCGAAGGGCTTAATACTTTTGTACTGCATGCCTTGAATTTGGGTAAATACAAGCCGAATACAGCGGCGTTAAATGTATTTGATGGCGAAAAGAAGCATCGGATTATCTTGGAATCAAATATGAATGAAAGTGGAACCTTGCAAATCAATTATAAAAAGAAAAGGGATGATAAGAAGTAGACTGTTTTTTCTTTCTTTAGTATTGATTCTTTTTGCAACAGCTTGCACTGACAAGTCACTTGATATTGATGTTGAGCAAGATGCATGTAAGCGTTTTAAAATCAAATCTCCGGGGTATCAATTGCTAGAAGACCCTTGCAATGGTGCATTAAAAATTCGTGCTGAAGTGGAGTTTGCATTTAATAACTCTTCAGAATGTTTGAATGCAGTAAACAACATGCCGGTATTTTACAAAAGCAACAATGCAGAAATTAATCCATTATCATTCTTCAACAAGATTGAACGAAATAATTTAATGGTGAGCGGCAAACGTGTTCAATATATTTTTGAAGCCAGCTTTAACGATGTGGCGGCAGCAAGAGAACTAAATCACTTGATTTTGGATTTTAACACGGAGAATGAACTTGGAGTGAAAAGCAATACTTTGCAAATAAGAATGAATACTTCTTGTTCCGTTGTGGAACCATCTTCGTATGAAGTCAATCAAAATGAAATAAGAATCCCTAGAAGTCAATCCGTTTTTACTATTCGACTATGGGATAATGCTGCAGAAGATGGAGACATTGTTTCCGTTTACTTAAATGGAAGATGGATTATTGAAAATCACTCTCTATTGAAGGCCGGAACTAATTTTTCATTTTCAACTGCACTGTTAAATTCAGGAGCAAATGATTTGGTGTTATTTGCATTAAACGAAGGGAGTTCAGGACCAAATACTGTTAGTATTGCTGTTAATGGCGTAGAAATAAAGAACTTTAGGCCTGGGCTGCTAACCGGAGAAGCGGTTCGAATAAATTTCTAAACGTAAGTACTGCTTTTCAAATTAGAGCTCTTATTGTTTCCAAGGTAAAACTACCGGTAAAAAATTCTGAACATGGTAGAGTATGGGTTGATTATTCAAACTATGCAATGATTATGTCTTTTGCTTCTTCTTTTTTGCAGCAGGAAATAAAACGTTATTTAAAATTAGACGATAGCCAGGCGAGTTAGGATGCAGATTCAAATCGGTAGGAGGGTCACCAACAAAGTGCTGGTAATCTTCTGGATCATGTCCACCATAAAAGGTCCAAGTTCCTTTTCCAAAAGATCCGTGAATGTAACGAGCAGAGTTCAATGATTTATTCTCACCTAAAATGAGGACATCCGATTTTACAAATCGTTTATCGTATGCAGTGGTTTGACCCATAAACCCATCTACAATTTTTGTATGATTTTGCGTTAGCATGGTCGGAACTGGATCCCATTTAGCAGAAAATTCAAACAAGGTAAATTTGTCTCGGTTTTCAGGCGTTCTAATATGGAAAGGTGTAGCATCAATATTTGAAAACTCGTAAATGTTAGGATTTGTTGTTAGGGTAAAATCCTTAAAAGCGAAGGTGTTGGTATAGTTTAATTTAGAATTGTAATCTGGCGTAGTACCGTCACCGTCAAACATGTTTTCGCAAATATCTATATCCATGGCAGCGAGAGATATGTCATAAGAATCTGTCCCCGAACACATGGAGAATAAAAACCCACCACCCGCTGTAAACTTCTTGATTTCTAATGCAACACTTAGTTTTAAGTCAGATACCTTAGTGAAGCCAAGTTCTAAGGCCATTGCTTCATTGTCTTGTACTTGCTTTTTATACCAGCCTGCATTTTTATAATTGGCGTAGAATCGACCGTATTGACCCGTAAAATCTTCATGATGCAGGTGCAACCAGTCGTAGAGTGGTAAATTGCCTTGGATGATTTGCTTGTCATAAATCACCTCATATGGAATTTCTGCATAAGTTAAAACAAGGGTTACAGCATCATCCCACGGTTGTTTGCCAGAAGGGGAGTAGACGGCCATTTTTGGTGGCTTAAGTAGCTTTACCACATCATTATTCTTTTCAGGGTTGCCAATCTCAGAAAGTATCGCGGTTGATTTAGCATCTGGAATAATTTCATAAGAAACTCCACGAATCAATAATTCGTCTTGAATTGCCTTTGCGCTTTTCAGCATAAATGAACCACCACGATAGTTCAAAAGCCACTGAACTTCAACATTGCGTTCCAAGCACCAATAAGCAATTCCATATGCTTTTAAATGGTTTTTCTGACTCTCATCCATAGGAATGAGCAAGTAAGAAGCAAAGCTGGAAGCACTGAAAGTAATGAGAAGTATTAAGAAGCTAATTTTTTTCATACCGAGAAATAGATAATTAGCTAAGTTAATGAAAAGCTAAAAAGGAGTGTCGTCATCATCACTATAATCATCGTCCATTCTTGATGGCATGGTAATACTGCCACTGTTGCTGCTCGTATCAAATTCATCATTTACCGGAAGTTCTCCGAACGACTTGTTATCATCGTAATCAAACCTTTCTAAATCAGAGAATTTGGCAAGTTCAGATGTAAATTTCAATTGAACATCACCGACTGCACCATTTCTGTGTTTCGCGATGATAATGTTAGCAACGCCGATGGTGGAGTTTCCATCTTCATCTTCAGTTAAGCCATAATACTCGGGCCTGTTAATGAACATTACCATATCAGCATCTTGCTCAATAGAACCAGATTCCCGTAAATCGGAAAGTTGTGGACGACGATCGCCACCCCGTGATTCTACCGCTCTGCTCAGTTGAGAAAGTGCAATTACCGGAATGTTTAATTCTTTGGCAATACTTTTTAAAGACCTTGAAATGGTTGAGATTTCTTGCTCCCGATTTCCGCCGCCTTTTCCATCGCCACCTGCTGTCATTAACTGCAAGTAATCTACTAGCAGTAGCTGAATGTCGTGTTGAGACTTTAATCTTCGTGCTTTGGCTCGCAATTCAAATACTGAAATTGCGGGTGTATCATCAATAAAAATTGGCGCTTCCGTTAGTCCACCAATCTTTGCGTGGATTTGCTCAATTTCATCATTTCGTAGGTTTCCATTTCTCAGTTTATGAGAAGACAATTCTGATTCACCGGAAATTAAACGAGTAACCAGTTGAACGGAGGCCATCTCTAATGAAAATACGGCAACAGCTTTTTGAAAATCAATGGCAGCATTTCTTGCCAATGTTAACGCAAATGCCGTTTTACCCATGGCAGGTCTCGCTGCTAAAATAACTAAATCTGAAGGTTGCCAGCCGGCGGTCATACGGTCTAAATCTGCAAATCCTGAAGGTACACCGGTAACAGATCCTTCCTGTCCTTTGGCAGATTCAATTTGTTTGATTGCATTCCGAACCAATTCAGACATGGAGTCGTAATTCTTGCGAATGTTTCCTTCTGTAACTCCAAATAGCCCACTTTCAGCTTTGTCTAACAATGAAAAAACGTCTGTAGTTTCATCGTAGGCATCAGTGATAATCTCGGTCGAAATTCGAATTAATTCTCGCTGAATAAATTTCTGAGATATGATTCTTGCGTGAAATTCAACATTGGCTGCAGAGGCTACTCGGTTGGTTAATTGAGTAATGTAGTACGGCCCTCCTACAACCTCTAATTCACCTTTTTGCTTCAGTTCATTGGTAACCGTTAAAATATCAATAGGTTCTGATTTACCAAAAAGGTCTTTGATAACATCAAATATTTTTTGGTGACTTTCTTTATAAAAACTCTTCCCTTGTAAAATGTCAATCACTGTATTAACAGCATCCTTTTCAAGAAGCATAGAACCTAATACAGCTTCTTCCAAATCAATGGCTTGTGGAGGTAATTTACCATGCTCTAGACTAGATAATGACAGACTATTGGCAGTGTTTCTTCTTCTTGTTCTGTCCTTTTCTTTAGCTTGGTTATCCATACTTCAAAAGTAGTGGATTAGACCAATTTATTTGTGTGAATTGGAGTAGAAAAGTTTTAATTTTTTTGAACGTGTTTAAAACAAGCAATTAGGCTAAAAATTCAGTTCTTAAGATAAAGTAATAAACGTGATGTAAACAAGTTATTAACTACTTTTAGTCACTTATCAACGAGTTCTTATTTTGAAACGTAGCCGATTTCGGTATTTTTGTGGTATGAAAAAAGCTTTTATTCTTGCTATATCTTTTTTTCTAATTTCCATGTTTTCTTGCAAGGAGGATCAAGACACACAGGTGCCAACAGTTGTTATTTTGGAACCCGTAGAAAATACGGAATATGAGGTGTTGGATCAAGTTTTTATAAGGGTAAATGTCTCAGATAATGAAGTAATTGAATCAGTTCAAGTGAGCTTGGTATCTGACGATTCTAAAAACAAGGTGTTACCTTCAGTTGACTTTTCAGTAGGGCAGAAAGAGTATCTGTTGGAGTATACCTTTGATATTGCAGATAGCTTATTGTCTACAGGCAGATACTACTTCCAAGTTGAGGCTTTTGATGGCGAAAACAGAACTAGTGCCTTCCGATATATTAACATTCGAGGTATGAACAGGGAGCGAACAGGCGTATTTGTTGCCTGTAGCGATGGTTCAACGACCGATTTGTACTTTGATCAGAATCAATTTACATTTCTAAGAATACATCAATTTGGTAAGCAATATCAGGGTGCTGTTTTTAATCGGTTTAACCAAGAATTTTGGTTTTTGCCCAAGAATAATAATGAAATCGAAATGTTCGATGCGGTGAGAGGTGCAGTAACTTTTACCCGGGTATTTAATTCAAACTTTCCCAATTCTTTTAACACCATAAAAAAAGATGAAAGAGACGTTCGGTTTACCGTAGCAGACATTGGAGTGAAAGGGTTTAATCAAAATTATACCTATTTAACCCCTGCTACTACAGTAGTGGAGAGTTTCGGAGTAGGGGACTTGGCAAACGTGGTAGAAGAAGTAGATCGAAATGGAGGGAATAGGGCTTTACTAGTTTTGAATAAGAACACAGGGGCACGTTTACGAGCTGGAAATATTTTTAGTGATGTGGTAGACATACAGTTTATTGACGAAGAAAACGCACTTATTTTTTGCAATACAGCACAAGGAGGAAAAGGAATGTTGTTCAACATAAACACCACGGCTTTGCAATCAAATTTATTTAGTTGCGACAGTATAAGAGAGGTGGTGAAAACATCTGTTGGTGATTTTGTGATTAGCACAAAATCAGAGGTGCAAACGTATCGACCTAGTAATGGAAGTTTAACAAATTACCTCACCATTGGTAATGCCGTGCTGGCATATGATGACTTAAACAATCAAGTTTATGTGGGGTTTGGGAACCAACTGCGGGTGTATGATTACCGACAAATTTCTGCCGTGCAATCTACCTCAATGCCCGACAATATTGTAGGAATAAATGTGAAGTTTAATCAGTTTTAAGCTTTCCCTTCATTGACAACTCCCATGCTTGAGAATTTCTTAATTCTACCGGCTATTCTTTTTTCTGGCTCCATTTCAGAAAGTTTGTCCAGTTGTTTTAAGATTTCCTTTTTCACTGTATCAAACGCTTCTAAAGGATGCGCATGAGCGCCACCATTTGGCTCTTTTATAATTCCATCAATGAGCTTGTTCTCCAACATATCTGCGGAAGTTAACTTCAATGCAGAGGCAGCAATTTCCTTAAACTCCCAACTTCTCCATAAAATTGATGAACAACTTTCTGGAGAAATAACAGAGTACCACGTATTCTCTAGCATGAGCACTTTATCGCCAATCCCAATTCCCAATGCTCCACCTGAAGCTCCTTCACCAATGATGATACAAATAATTGGAACTTTTAAAGTAGTCATTTCCATCAAGTTTCTTGCAATTGCCTCACCTTGACCTCTTTCTTCAGCTTCTAAACCTGGGAAAGCTCCTGGAGTATCAATGAAAGTAACGACAGGTATATTGAACTTTTCTGCTAACTTCATAAGGCGAAGCGCTTTTCTATATCCTTCAGGGTTAGCCATACCAAAATTCCTGTACTGCCTCATTTTGGTATTGATGCCTTTTTGTTGACCTATGAACATAACAGATTGCCCATCTACTGTTCCAATTCCACCAACCATAGCTTTGTCGTCTCCAACATTTCTGTCACCGTGCAATTCAACAAAATCTCCGTTGGTCACAGCCTCTATATAACTTAATGTGTATGGTCTGTCAGGATGACGACTCACCTGAACTCTTTGCCAAGGACTTAATTTACTGTAAATCTCTTTTCGAGTTTCTTTTAGTTTCTTTTCAAGAGCTTTGGTTGTTTTTGAAACATCCACTTGACTCTTTTCTTCCAATTCTTTCGCTTGGATTAGCTGATCGATAATGTCTTTAATTGGTTCTTCGAAATCTAAAAAATTCGCCATGTTCTCAATTTAGAATAGGGAGTCAAAAGTACAAAAATTGCATTGACCGCCATCCTTTTTTAAACTCTTGATAGATTAGACTTATTTTTGTGACATGCGAATCAAATGCAATGCTAAAATCAACCTTGGGTTATCGATTACGGAAAAAAGAGAAGATGGATTTCATAATCTTGAAAGTATATTTTTACCTGTTCCCTGGTATGATATTATTGAAATTCAAGAATCTGGCAAAACTAGTTTTTCGAGTTCAGGTATAGCAATTGATGGAGATGAAAAGAACAATTTATGCATGAAAGCATATCATTTGTTAGCAAGAGATTTTATTTTACCTCCGGTTTCCATTCATTTAGAAAAAAATATTCCTATTGGTGCTGGGTTAGGAGGTGGCTCTTCAGATGGGGCGCATGTGTTAAAAGGGTTAAATGAACTTTTTCGATTAAGTTTAAGCATAGAACGATTGGAGCAATTGTCAAGCTTGTTAGGGAGTGACTGCCCATTCTTTGTGCAAAATAAAGCTGCTTTCGTAACAGGAAGAGGGGAACTGTTGGATACGAGTTTGAGTATCGACTTAAACTGCCATTGCCTTTTAGTAAACCCGGGTATTCACATTAGTACAAAAGAAGCATACGGCGCAATTACTCCTCAAAAAGCGCCGTTTAATTTATTAGAAATTAATAAACTGAATGACAAGGATTGGCAGACGACGGTTGTAAATGATTTTGAAACAGCTCTATTACCCAACTATCCTAAACTTGCGGCACTTAAGCATGATCTTCTTGCCCTAAATCCTTTTTATGTTTCAATGAGTGGCAGTGGTTCAAGTTTTTTTGCATTCTTTAAGGAGAAGCCTAATGAAGGCATTTTTAAGGATTACGCTAGTAAGGTATTTGAGTTAAACATTAATCAATAAACTCCTTTTTTAAAAACTGCAATTGGTGAATTGCGAATATAAAGTTGAGTCTTATTTTTGTTGTTATGGGTATAAGCAAAGCAACTTTTGGTTCGGGATGTTTTTGGTGTGTCGAGGCAATGTACAAACAATTAAAAGGCGTAGTAGAGGTGTTACCCGGATATTCTGGAGGGAATATAGCAAATCCTACGTACGAACAAGTCTGCTCAGGCTCTACAGGCCACGCAGAGGTTGTTCAAATTTTCTATGATGATGAATTAATTGATTTTACTCAGTTATTGGAGATTTTCTTCAAAACACATGATCCAACGAGTTTAAATAGGCAGGGAGATGACATAGGAACGCAATATCGATCAATTATTTTGTGGCACACAGAAAGTCAACAATTAGAAGCTGTTAAAACAATAGAAGGATTGAATGCTGCAAAGGCTTACGAAAAGAAAATCGTAACTGAAGTAGAGCAATTTAAGGTGTTTTATGAGGCTGAGGAGTACCACAAAAACTACTTTGCATTGAATCCTGAAAAGGCATATTGCAACGCTGTTGTGCGACCAAAAGTTGAGAAATTTGAGAAAGTTTTTAAGGATAGTTTGAAATAAAGTGAATAACTCCAATATATTAACTTAGTTTTGCACTTTAATATATTTAATTTTTTATAATGAGTAAAGGAACAGTAAAATTCTTCAATGAAACTAAAGGTTTTGGTTTTATTAAAGAGAACGAATCAGAAAATGAGCACTTTGTACACGTAACAGGTTTAGTCGATGAGATTAGAGAAGGTGACGAAGTAGAATTTGATTTGAAAGAAGGTAAAAAAGGAATGAATGCGATAAACGTTAAAGTCGTTTAAGGTATAGAATTATATAATTTTACTGAAAAACCCTTAAGTTTAGAACTTAAGGGCTTTTTTTATGCTGCTACTTTACTGAATCATTACATTAACTTACTACTTTATAAGTAGGGTCTTCCATAACATTTACATCTATCAATTGATCAGCGTTTTCAAGCAAGGTAATACAATCTGGACTCAAGTGTTTTAAATGTACTACCTTTCCCATTTTTAAGTATCGTTCTGTTAGTTTATTAACTGCTTCAATTGCAGACATGTCTACAATTCTACTTTCTTTAAAGTCTACAATGATTTCATCCGGGTCGTTTTGAACATCGAACTTCTCCGCAAAAGCAGTAGTTGAGCCAAAAAATAAGGGTCCATATATTTCATAGTGTTTCACACCCGAATCGTCTACATGCTTTCGTGCTCTAATGCGTTTTGCATTGTCCCAAGCAAATACCAATGCAGAAATGATAACACCAATAATTACAGCCATCGCCAAATCATGAATGATTGCTGTCACGAGGGTTACTATAACCATTACAAATATGTCTGATTTTGGCATTTTGTTAAAAGTCTTTAAACTAGCCCACTCAAAAGTTCCAATGGAAACCATAATCATCAATCCTGTGAGTGCTGCAATCGGGACTTGTTCAATTAAACTTGAGCCATACATAATGAAAATCAACAGCATAATTGATGCTACAATCCCTGATAGCCTGGCTCTAGCGTCTGAAGAGATGTTAATTAAACTCTGGCCAATCATGGCGCAACCACCCATTCCCGAAAAGAATCCACTTAAGATATTCGCAATACCTTGTGCAACTGCTTCTTTATTTCCTCTGCCTCTCGTTTCTGTTATTTCATCTACAATATTCAGCGTCAGTAAACTCTCAATTAAACCAACACCTGCAACAATTGCTGCATAAGGGAAAATAATTTGTAAGGTTTCCCAATTAAATGGTACATTGGGAATGGCAAAAGGAGGGAAGCCACCTTCAATTGACGCAATATCTCCAACTGTTTTTGTATCTATTCCAAAGGCTATTACGATTCCGAAAATGGCTAGAATAGATACCAACGAGGCCGGAATAACTTTACTGATTTTTGGCAAGCCCCAAATGATGATCATGGTCAACAAAACCAAGCCGAGCATGACGTATAATGGCTCACCTTGCAGCCAACTTCCGGCTCCGTCTTTAAAGCTGACCAGTTGAGACATAAATATAACAACCGCTAAACCATTCACAAAGCCATAGATGGCGGACATAGGAACCAATCTCATCAATTTTCCGAGTTTTAAGAAACCCGCTGTAATTTGTAAAATACCTGCGAGAATAACTGTCGCAAAAATGTAATCTACACCATGATCTTTGACTAAACTTACCAATACCACTGCTATTGCTCCAGTTGCACCTGAAATCATGCCAGGGCGTCCACCTAAAATGGAAGTTACAAGTCCCATCATAAAAGCGGCATAAAGTCCGGTTAAAGGAGATACTCCCGCAATAATTGCAAATGCGACAGCCTCAGGAACCAGCGCCAAGGCAACTGTAAGGCCCGAAAGAACCTCGTTTTTATAATTTACTTTCTGCGAAAAATCGAAAAGATTGATGTATTTCTTCATGCCATGGAAATTGGGCGGCAAAAGTAATCAGAAAAGAGGTAAGATTAAAGGCCATTTTATTGATTCGCTAGTTGCCCAATAGCATGCTGAGTCTTAAGAATTGCTAAACGGTTCTTTGTTACTAATTCAACCATTTTTAGCTCAGCATTAATAAATCCAATTTCTCTTGAGTTAATCATAAATAGAGAACTTTCTCCTCCATTGAATAATTGCCTTTCTCCTTCTAGTAAAGCACCGTAGTCGTTTACGGTTTGCCTGTACAAACGTATTTGCAGCATAGTAGTTTCAAAAACGTTCATAGCCGCAGTAGCTTTAAAAGCCAAGCCAACTCTCTTGTTTTCCAAGTCAATTTCATTGTTTTGTAATTTCAAATTGATTTGCTTCAACTTAGCTCTTTCTTTTCGAACGAATATTGGAAACTCAAACTGCATGCCCCAAGTGTAATTATTAATGGAGTAATCAGAAAAAGGATTATCACCAATAGCCTCAGTGAGCGGTTTGTATTTTAAATCAAGTGTAGGTTTAATCTGTTCTCGAACCCATCGCTTTTCAATGCTTAGCTGTTCATTTTTAGATAAATTGGCTCTAATCTCAGGATGCGCATTTAAACTACTGTCAAGTTGAAGCGTAATTTTTAAGTTTTCTTCAGCAAGTTTTGCAGGGTCAAATTCATTCGGAATAGTATTTGACGGAAGTTCTAATGGAACTAAACCATCTTCCCATAAAAAGGTATTAAGGAAGGCTGTCGCATTTTTATAATCTAGTTCCGCTTGATTCAGGTTTAACCTCCTGTTTTGTACTTGTATGCCAGATTCTAAGGTGTCAATGGTTGGTATGTCTCCAAACGCAGCACTCTGCTTGACAGCAACAAAACGTTGATTAGCAAGTTCTAGGGCTTCAATATTTACTTGGAGAGAGTAATAGGCACTGAACCAATTCCAATAGGCCATTCCTGCATCTAACAATAAGTCGTTCATCATCAAGTCTTTTTCAGCTTGATTTAAATCCATCATGGCTTGAGCAATTCTAAGAGATGCTCTTCTTTCGTCAATAAATAAACCTTCTCCTACTGATAATGAAACACCTGCAAACCAAAGTCCTGCAGAAGGAACGCTGCTTTCAGGATTAAGGAATTCACCCTGGTTTCTTTCATAACCACCCTCTAGCTCAAGTCCAAACCACGTCGGTATTTTTAATTTACCTTCACCATAGTCGTAGTATTCTTTTCCTTGAAAATATTTTTGAGCTACTTCCGCTTGAATTTTAGGATCAAATCCACCTCTAGCTTCTTGAATTTGTGCCAATCCCATTTCAAGGCGCATGTTGGCCTGAATGGAAATGGGATGGTTTTGTTTAACTAGCTTGAAAAAGATATCTTGATTAAAGCGCTCAGGTACGTTTTCTTGTGCACTTGAAAGCGCAGACAAGAGCAGCAATAAGAAAAGGAGTTGGAGTGTTTTCATTATTTCTTAGCTGTACTTGGTGGGTTTTGTTGACTCTTTTTATAGAAATCAGGTGGAAAACCATTTAATTGTCGCCATAATTCATACCATACAGGGACTTCTTTCAACAAGAGCATGTTGTTTGTTCCTCCACCCACTCGCAAGGCTGCCGGCCATCGATGATCGGTGGTGTCAGGTTGAACAAGAACTCTAAATTTACCGTTATCGCTGATGAAGTTATCAATGGCAAATACTTTCCCACCATATGTACCATAAGAGGTATTTGGCCAACCAGAGAATACAATAGCGGGCCATCCATCAAATTGGATTCGAACTTCCTGACCAATTTCCATTAGCGGCAAGTCGATTGGCTTTACGTATAAAGCAACAGCTAAAGAATAGTCTGCAGGCATTATACTAACAATAGATGCACCCTCTTTAATAGTTTCACCTAAACCTACCTGTAAGGCTTTCGTAATGTATCCATTTTGAGGAGATAGAATGTAGTACAAATTCGATCTAAAACTATAGTTAGAATATTGGTTTTGTAGCTTGGTAACCGTCGCTTCTGCATCGTACATGTTTGACATGGCCGTGTATTTATCGGATTCTGCTTTTGCAATATCATCTCTATATTGAGCTTGAATAGAGGTTAATTCCACTTTGGCGTTGATTAATTCATTTCGAGTTGTTAAGAGTTTATTTTCTTGAGAAATCATTTTAGCCTGTGCCTCCTGCATTTTATTTTTTCGATTCTCTAAGTCCGTTAACGACTTTAGTCCCGCTTCTTGCAGTTGTTGCATACGAGCATACTGATCTTCAGCAATTTTAAAGTTGATGGCAGCCGCTTTATAATCAATACTGTCACTTAGAATTTTTAATTCTGCTTGTTTCAACTTGTTTTTAGTTTGCTCTAATTTTAGTCTACCCGTTTGGGTTAATGCATCTACGCGGTTATCCAAGGCCTTTATCTTTTCCATGTAAGATTTTACAGCAAATTCTTTTGCCTTTACTTGTTCTCCTGTTCTTTCTAAAAGGTTAGGGTCAAAGTAATCGTCTTTCACTTCTGAGATAAAAAGAATGGTGTCTCCCTTAGAAACGTAGTCTCCTTCCTGTACAAACCACTTTTCAATTCTACCCCCAATAATGGATTGAATCGCTTGAGGTCTTTGGTTTGGTTTTAGGGTGGTTACATCTCCTTCGGCCCTAACATTTTGAGTCCAAGGAAGTAACATGAAAACGAAGATGATTCCAAAAACAACCATTAAAAGTCGCAGAAATACCTTTCCTGATGTCAATGAATTGACATGCTTCAAAGCTGAGAAGTTCGTTTTTTCAAACGCTTTGCCAATATGTGTGTTACTTATATTTAACATGTCTATTTGCTTTTATAATTTTCTGGTGTACCGTCGTAAATAATGTTTCCATATTCCAATTCAACTACTTGATCTGCTTTTTTAATCAGGTATTCGTTTTTGGTAGCAGCAATTACAGTCCACTTATTTGCTTTATCTCGTAAAAAGTCAATAATGTCTTGTTTCTCTTCATCGTCTATCGCGTCTAAGTTATCTTCTACTAATAACAATTTTGGAGCATTTAGTATCGCTCTTGCAACGAGTAACTTTTGCACCGTACTTTCTGCTAAACCACTACCTTGTGGATCTAGCTCAGTATCGTACCCCATAGCAAGGTTGTTAATAAAGTCGGTTAAATGAACTTTTCTACAAATCTCCTTCACGTCGCCAATAGAAATATTTTTTCCCATGGTTACATTTTCAAAAACAGTTCCTTGAAACAGTTCTTCTTGAGACAAACAATCGCCAATAGCAGAGCGCAAAGATTCTACTGAAAAACTTTCCTTGCCAATCTCATCGTAAAGAATCTGGCCACTCTTTAACTCATACAAACCAGCCAGTAGTCGAATGAGTGTACTTTTCCCTGAACCATTTTTTCCAACTAGGGCTACCAAACTTCCTCTCTTAATGGACAGGTTTAGCTTTGTTAAGGTTAACCTTTCATTTTCCGGATACTTGAATGACAAGTTGATCAGGTCAACCTGCATTCCTGGAGATTGACATTCAACTTCAACATCTAATCCGCTATTCTTTTCCAACTCCAAGTCTGTTACTTGACCAACCTTTTCAATACCCGTTAATACATCATAAATTGTTTCTAAGCTGCTGATGAGCTTTTCAACAGAATTCATAATTAATAAGATGATAATTTCTGCTGCAACAAATTGACCAATGTTCATTAATTGATCCATCACTAAAATTCCTCCAATGGCCAACAATCCCAATGTTATCAATACTTTAAACCCAACCATCATTGAAAACTGACGTATCAAAATTTGAAAATGCCCCTCTCTAGATGTTAAGTAATTATCGATGTTTTTGTTGGTTCTGCTAAGCGGAAGGTCGGTTTTCCCAGTTAATTTAAACGTAGTATTTGTTCTTGCTAATTCTTCTAACCAATGAACTGTTTTGTATTTGCTTTTCGATTCTTGTAAACTAGTTTGCAGTCCTTTTTTAGCTGTAATTCTAAAAATACTGTAGAGCAGCACAATCAGTAGCAAACTAAACAATATAAAGAAAGGATGATAAAATGAGAGTAGAATTAGTCCGAAGATGATTTGTAAACCTGCTGCCGTAAAGTCGATTAATATTTTTGACAATCCTTTTTGAACTGTAATGATATCAAAAAAACGGTTCATTAATTCCGGAGCATACTCTTTGTAAAGTTGTTCCATTTTAATTCTGGGTACCCGATAGGCAAATTCGAAAGCTGCTCGCGTAAAGATTTTCTGCTGCAAATTCTCCACAATTCTCAATTGATAGATTTGCAAAATACCTGTCATAGCCACACCAAGCGTAACAAGAGCTACCAATATAACCCATGAGGTATTCAACCGTCCACCTTGAATAAGGTTAATAATAGCCTGTATACCAAGTGGGAGGGATAAGTTTATCAAGCCATTAAATACAGCATACGTGTAAACGTTTTTGATTTCAGGCTGATCTGGTTTCAGTAGTTTCCAAAAACGATCAAGCGGCGTAAGTTTAGTTTCAATAGGCATATTACTGGATAGCTTTAAATACAATTTGAGAATAAAATTCCGTTACAGCGTCTTCCCCTTCTATTATATCTGTTAATCGAGGTAAATGGGTAGCAAAATGTCGTTGTAAATGCGCTCCTTCTATAACGGTAGAAATAAGCATGTGCGGATATTTAAATTGAGGATTGATTTGTAAAATAAGTTGGGTGATTCGCTCCACTAGGTTTTTATAGGGTACAAATGCACCACCTTCATTTTTGGAGTCTACATCTTTCGATAAATAGGACTTCAATGACTCGGATACAACAATTTGATGTAACTTAATTTCATTGATATGTTCAAAGTTCCCATCTTCATTCACTTGTTCCGTTAATAAGTGAACGGCTTTTAATAACTGATCTTCAGCTGACGGTAGATTGGTAATGGTAAACACAATTCTGTATTCTAACCACGACCAATACCAATTGGACAGGTAAAGCAAAACCATGTTCTTACTTTCGAAATACCGATATACGGAAGCTTCAGTAGAGGATATCTTAACAGCTAACTTTTTGAATGTAAACTGTTCAAAGCCTAATTCGCAAATCAGCTCAATGCTCCCTTTGATTATTTTTTTACCCAAATCACTCGATTGAGGGTCCTTCACGAAAAGACTGTCCTGAACCTGAATTTGGATATTTGATACTAAACTTTCCATTTATGTCATTTCAATTTGCAAAATTGATAGTAAAACTATCAATAATAGTGTTAAAAACTATTAATACTCAGAAATGTTTTTACAAAAAAATACTTTTTTTTGGAGAAAAGTTATTTCCACTTTATCCCGCAACCCACACTGTTTTTTTGATTGGTAATTGGTTTCTCTCCTAGTAGTAAACCATTTAAAGCTTCTCTTATGCTAGAACCGCTGACGGCAATCTCATTTCCCGGTCTGGAGTCGTCCAACTGACCGTGATAAACGGAAGTCAAGTCTTTATCAAATACATAAAAATCTGGAGTGCACGCTGCGTCGTATGCTTTGGCAACTGCTTGGCTTTCATCATACAAATAGGGGAAGGGATAATGATTTTCTACTGCATGGGTTTTCATGAACTCCGGCGCATCTTGCGGGTAATTCTCCACATCGTTGCTGCTAATGGCAATAAAACCAATACCTTTATTAGTATAATCATTTGCTAATTGGACTAAGGCTTCATTCACATGAATTACAAAGGGGCAGTGATTGCAAATAAAAAAGACAACAGTTCCTCTGCTGCCTTTCACTTGGTTTAAAGAAAGCTCTCGATCTGAAACCGTATCTGGAAGCGTAAAATCCGGAGCTTTTGTACCCAGTGGGAAGGGATTTGATGGTGTTAATGCCATGAATTTTCAATTTTTATGCTTTTCACACACTTAAGTGACTGCTTTTCGCACGCGAATCAATTTAGTTAAAAGTGCTTCGAGGTTATCCAAGTGCAGCATATTCGCTCCATCAGATTTGGCTACAGCAGGATTGTGATGCGTTTCAATGAAAATTCCATCTGCTCCTGCAGCAATTGCAGCTTTTCCGATGGTTTCAATCATTTCAGGTTGCCCACCGGTCACTCCTGAACTTTGATTCGGTTGCTGAAGGGAGTGGGTGATGTCCATAATGGTAGGAGCAAATTTTTTCATGGCAGGAATTCCTCGAAAATCAACGATCATGTCTTGGTAACCAAACATCGTTCCTCTGTCGGTCAGCCAAACATTGTCATTGCCTGATTCTTTTACTTTATTAACTACAAATTGCATGGACTCAGGTGCAAGAAACTGACCTTTTTTAATATTTACATGTTTACCTGTTTTGGCGGCAGCTGCCAATAAATCGGTTTGCCGGCAGAGAAAGGCAGGAATTTGCAACACATCGACATACTGAGCAGCTAAAGCAGCTTCTTCGGCGGTGTGAATATCTGTCACCACCGGTACGTCAAACTTTTGACCCACTTTTTGTAAAATTTTCAGTGCTTTTTCATCGCCAATACCTGTAAATGAATCAAGCCTAGAACGATTTGCTTTGCGGTACGATCCTTTAAAAATCCAAGGAATTTCTAATCTCGTAGTTATTTCAAAGATGCGTTCTACAATTTCAAACGCCATTTCTTCACCTTCAATAGCACAGGGTCCGGCTAAAAGAAAAAAATTATTAGACGCCGTATTTTTTAATTTGTTGAGTGATTGGGGCATTGATTGTTGGTGTTTGAAAAAGGAATGAAATTAAAAAAGTTGAATTTAATCTACCTTAATACTTAGACTAGTGGTATCCCAATCTAAATGAATGTGATTGCCTTCAATGACGTAGGTTAAGTTTTCAACCTTGTCAATTTTTGATGTTTCTGACTCACTTACTAGTGCATCTTTACTTCGGTCTAACTTGTATGCGCCCCACTGCTTGGCTTCTTTGTTGAATATAATTTCCCAACTTCCTTCTTCTTTTGGAATAACAAAAAACGAATAGGTTCCTGCAGCTAATTTGGTTCCGTTTATTGTAACAGCGCTGCTAAACTTCATTGTAGTGGCTTCATTTGCTCCTGCTCTCCATACTTTACCATATTCCACAAGCTCTCCGTAAATGGCACGGTCACGAGTCGCAGGACTGCTGTAATTAATAACTACTTCAGCCGCTCCGATTTTTCCTTTTGTTTCCATCGGTGGGCTTTTTGGTTTTTCTCCTTGAGCATGAACGGTAAGGCCGGCAATCATTAAAAAAGCGACGAGTAGTGTTGATATTTTCTTCATTGTAGTTGTTTTTTATTGTTTAGCTAAACTATTAAAAAGCACTGAGATTCTATGTTAAACTTTACAAATCATTTAACAGTTCGAGTATTGTTTGGCACCCTTCTCTGATTTCTTGCTCAGAAATGTTCAGCGGCGGTGCTAAACGAAAGGCATTGGGAGTGGAAAGAAACCAAAATAGCAACACTCCTTTTTCCAAGCCTTTTAACACAAGTTGTTGAACCTTTTCTTCATTTTCCAGTTCAATGGCCATCATTAATCCCAGCTGCCTCACTTCTTTTATTTCTTGATGCTGAAGGAGTTCTTTGAAAAGCTGAGCCTTGATTGGTAGTGCTTTCAATAGCTGTTCTTCTCGAATTACTTTAAGCCCAGCTGCTGCTGTTGCGCACACCAAGGGGTGACCACCAAAAGTGGTAATGTGTCCCAACATAGGGTTCACGCTAAACTGGAGCATTAGTTTACGGTCCGCCATGAGGCAACCAATGGGCATTCCGCCACCGAGTGATTTGCCAGCAACCAGTAAATCTGGAACTACTTCAAAATGATCAAAGGCCCACATTTTACCGGTTCGGCCCATGCCACATTGAATTTCATCAAAAATCAATAAGGTGCAAGTTTCGTCGCATTTTTTTCGCAGGGCTTGTAAGTATGCTTTTGTTGGAAATCGCACTCCTGCATCTCCTTGTATGGTTTCTAAAATAACACAAGCCGTTTCTTCGCTGATGTGATCCAGGTGCTCCAAGTTATTGAGCTCAATGTGTTTTACTTGGGGCAACAAGGGCTCAAAGGGCGCTTTCTTTTTTTCGTTTGAACTTAGACTCAACGCACCATGCGTACTTCCGTGGTATGCATTTTTAAAAGCAATTATTTCTCTTTTTCCAGTTACTCTTTTTGCCAATTTTAATGCAGCCTCAATGGCTTCTGTGCCCGAGTTCACAAAGTAAAAAGAGTTGATATTGTCCGGTAGGGTTTTAAGCAATTCCTTCGCTAAATTATTTTGGGCTTCTTGTTCAAACTCACCGTAAACCATGACGTGCAGGTGCTTTTCGCTTTGAGTTTTTATAGCTTCTAAAATTTTTGGATGACCATGTCCTAAGGCACTTACGGCAATGCCAGAAATGAGATCCAAATACGCTTTTCCTTCCGTATCGTAAATGTAACTTCCTTTTGCGTAATCTACCTTTATTCCAAAGGGGAAAGGGGTCGTTTGTGCTAAATGCTGCTTAAAAAAATCATTCGGTTCGCTCACTTGGTAAAGTTACTGCAAAATCAAAAACCGCCAAGTATTTTTAAATGAATCGTTCCTGTTTTTCTTTGGCTTTTCTTACTTTCGAATTTCAAATACAATCCATGGAATCTATACTTCTAGAAAAGCAAAACGGCATTGCCACATTGACCTTAAACCGACCAAAATCGTTCAATAGTTTTAATCGCGAAATGGCCTTGAATTTACAAGACAAATTAGATGCCTGCCATGCAGATCCTGAAGTTCGAGTAATTGTGCTCACAGGAGAAGGAAAGGCATTTTGTGCGGGTCAAGATTTGGTGGAAGTTACCGACCAAGCTCAAAACCCAGGGTTTCGAAAAATTCTAGAAGAACATTACAGTCCGATTATTCAAAAAATTAGAAATACGGCAAAACCAGTTATTGCCGCGGTAAATGGGGTTGCAGCAGGTGCAGGAGCTAATGTTGCATTGGCATGTGACATTGTTATTGCACATGAGAAGGTAAGTTTCATTCAAGCATTTTCAGGTATCGGACTCATTCCAGACAGCGGCGGTACCTTCTTTCTACCTCGCTTAATTGGTTTCCAGAAGGCTAGTGCCTTGGCCATGTTGGGAGATAAAGTAGGAGCAGAGGAGGCAGAGCGCATGGGAATGATTTACAAGGTATTTTCATTAGATGATTTTTCTGCAGAAGTTCAAGCACTGGCGGAACGAATGGCAAAAATGCCAACAAAGGGGTTGGCTTTGACAAAAGCTGCTTTTAATTCGGCCCTTTCAAATGACTTAACAGCTCAGTTGCAGGTGGAATCTGACTTGCAGATTGAAGCGAGTGAAACCAAAGATTACCGCGAAGGAGTGGCTGCTTTTTTAGAAAAAAGAAAGCCCAACTTCATTGGTGAATAAAGTCGGGCAGTCTAAGCTAAATTGGTTAATAAGTATTTGCTAACCATTAAGACGTAAATTAGTAAACAAAAGTTCCCGAAAGTTTATAATTAGTTTCATTTAATTAACAAATCTAGGTACTTGGTGTTTGCGAAATGACATTGAACTTATTGATATCGATGCAGATATTTCTGTATTGTGTAGTTTAAATTAAACTTGATATAAATTCATTTTTTTAAATTTTTATGTTGGTTTAACACCTTTACCCTCAATACCTTGTTCTTTCATGGATTTAGGGTAAACAAGATGACCACCAATAAACTCTAGCATAGCTGCTTGACCACCTGGAAATTCAGCTGCCTTGTCAACTTCAGTTTGCTAAACTTTCTCCACTGTCATTTGCGGCGCATTGGCTTTTAAGTTTTGATTGATAAAGAAGGTAGTAGCGAACAAAGCCACGGTTAGTCCAACTTTTGCTGGCGTAATTTTTTTTGTGAATTGATTTTTAAGTCTCATAATTCTTAGTTTTAAGTGAGATGATTTAAATTGATTGGTAAGTGATGGAAAATGACTGAAGTTTTGCTGAATAAGCAGCTGCAAGTAATTATCGCTTTCTTGCCAGCTTAACTCATCTGCTTCGTATTCGTGAATTTCTTGAAAAAGTGTTTTGAATTGATATACAACCGGATTCACCCAAAAGACAATCTTTAAGGCTTGACACATTAAAATATCTAAACTGTGCTTTCTTGTTACGTGCACTTGTTCATGGCGCAATAGCACGGTCTTCTCTTCGGACGAGTAGCTAGATCCAATGAAGATCCAATTCATGAAACTAAAGGCCGCCGTACTTTGCTCCAATTCGAAATGAGTATTGGTTTTAGTCGCTTTCGACTTTACGTTTAGCAACTGAACAAGCTGAAGAACAAACAGCAGTAATAGACTGCAAACTCCTGCGCCGTAAATGACTTTTATCCAGCTAAAAGGAGCTAACATGGAATCGCTTGTTGTTCCTGAATTGGAAATACTGACTTCAGTCAATATGTGTGAAAGATTGAGTTCAGCTGAACTGATATTCATGGTCGGAAGGCTAAGAAAAGGCAGCCCTAAGGAAAGGACAGTCCCCACGATTAAAAAAGGTCGAGCGATTTTGTAGTTTCTTGCAGGTTGAATAAACCCTTTGTAAATCAAGCACAGCGACACCAAGTAAAGGTTGGCTTCAATAAAATAGTTCACAGTAGCTTCCATAACTTATTTTTTTAGTGTTTTAAGAATTGCATCGAGCTCTTCGACATTAATCTCTTCTTTCTTGGCAAAAAAAGAAACCAAATTTTCAAATGAACCTTCAAAATACTTGCTTACTAGACTCTTTGAAATTTGTGTTTTGTAATCCTCTTTACTCACCAAAGGGTAGTATTGGTGTGTTTTTCCAAAGGCAGTAAATCCGACAAATCCTTTCTTTTCTAATATTCGAATAATGGTAGAAACAGTATTATATGCCGGCTTGGGTTCGTCCATTTCGGCGAGCAGTTCTTTTACGAATGCTTTTTTCACCTTCCACAATACGTGCATTACTTGCTCTTCTGCTTTTGTTAATTCTTGCATGAAGCAAATATAACTAAACTTTTAGTTATAAAACTAATTTATTAGTTAAATAATATTTTTTTGCTTGTATTTCTTGAAAACGAAGGGCTTTCAACTTATCTTCGCGAAACTTAAAAATGTGAATATGAAAGTAGGAGTAATAGGATGTGGAACAATGGGCAGTGGCATTGCACAAGTAGCTTCAACGGCCAATTGCGAGGTTGTATTGTATGACTTGAATGAAGGTGCCTTAGAAAAAAGCAAAGTAGCCTTAGCAAAAGTGATGGCTCGCCTGGTGGAGAAAGGAAGGCAAACGGACGATGGCGCCAAAGCGATTCAAGAACGGATTACATATTCTACAACGTTAGATGCCTTAAAAGGCGCTGACTTTGTTATTGAAGCCATTGTTGAAAATTTAGAAATTAAGCACAAGCTGTTTCAATCCTTAGAAGCCTTAGTTTCCAAAGATTGTATCATTGCGTCCAATACCTCTTCTTTGTCCATTACTTCGTTAGCTGCCTGTTTGCAGCAACCTGAGCGCTTTATTGGCGTGCACTTTTTCAATCCTGCTCCCTTAATGAAGTTGGTAGAAATTATTCCTGCCGTACAGACTTCTGCGGAAGTGTTGGAAAAAACAAAAAATACAATTGATGCGTGGAAGAAAGTCACGGTTACCGTAAAAGATACTCCAGGATTCATTGTGAACAAAGTAGCTCGACCGTTTTACAGCGAAGCCATTAAAATGGTGGAAGAAGGAACTGCCGATGTGGCTACCATTGATTGGGCCATGAGAGAATTGGGCGGTTTTAGAATGGGACCCTTTGAATTAATGGATTTTATTGGGCACGATGTGAATTACATTGTAACTGAAACCGTATTTAAGGCCTTTTACTATGACGGTCGATACAAACCTTCCTTCACTCAAAAGCGACTTTCTGAAGCAGGTTACCTGGGTAGAAAGTCGGGGAGAGGATTCTACAACTACGCTGACGGAGCTACTAATCCTGAGCCAATTAAAGATCAAGTATTGGGGGAATACATCGTTAACCGAATTGTTGCCATGCTTATTAATGAAGCCGCCGATACCTTACACGTGAACATTGCCTGTGCTAAAGACATTGATTTAGCCATGCAAAACGGGGTAAACTACCCAAAAGGCTTGTTGGCTTGGGCAGATGAAAAAGGTTTGCCGTGCTGTGTTTCTGTAATGGATGAGTTATTTGATGAATACCATGAGGAGCGCTACCGTTGCAGTCCTATTTTAAGAAAACTGGGCAAGAACAACTCTACTTTCTTTTAAATGAAAGCCCTTCGAAACTTTTTATTTCAACCGGTTGACAACAGCCAGTTAATACTGTTTCGAATCATTTTTGGTTTCTTAATTACCTGCGAAGCTTGGGGAGCCATCCTCACTGGCTGGGTGCGACGGGCATTTATTGAACCCAAAATGAACTTTCCTTTCCTCGATTTTGACTTTCTACACCCGTTGCCTGGAAATGGAATGATCTATTATTTCCTGCTCATGGGCGTTTTTGGCGTGTTGGTGATGCTTGGCTACAAATACAGAGTTGCCGCCATTGGTTACGCAGTAATGTGGAGTGGGGTGTATTTCATGCAAAAAACACACTACAACAACCACTATTACTTAATGGTGCTGCTCACCTGGATCTTCTGCCTGCTGCCGGCCAATCGTTCTCATGCTTTAGACGCACGGAATAACCCTAAATTGAAACGAAACTACTGCTACCAATGGCACCTGTGGATTTTTAAAGGTACCGTACTAATCGTTTACTTTTATTCAGCTGTTGCCAAAATGTACCCCGATTGGGTGGATGCTGTTCCCATCAAAATTTGGTTTACCCAAAAAGCAGACTATCCACTAATTGGCTCTTTGTTGGTACAATCTTGGTTTCAACATTTGGTAGCTTGGGGAGGCATTATATTCGACTTACTCATTGGACCAGCTTTGTTGTGGAAGCGCACTCGAAAAGCGGCCTTTGTTTCTTCCTTGGTTTTTCACGGGTTTAATTCCATTGTTTTTCAAGTAGGTATTTTTCCATTTATGGGAATTGCTTTTGGTTTGTTCTATTTTGAACCAGAAGTGATTCGGAAGCTCTTTTTTAAGCATAAAGAACCTTTTACAGCAATACAAGAAACGGTTTCCGCTCGATTTCAGAAGGTAAAAACAGTGGCCTTTTCAGGATTTATGTTACTCATGATTGTATTGCCTGTTCGGCATCACTTGTTTGATGGTAATGTCACGTGGACCGAAGAAGGACATCGCTTGTCATGGCGAATGATGCTGCGCTCCAAAGCTGGTTATGTAAGCATAAAAGTAAAACGAGCAGGGAAGACCCAATACGTGAATTTAGACGATTACCTCACGCCTAAGCAACAGCGGGCCATTGCCACCCGACCAGATATGTTTTGGTATTTCATTCAGCACTTAAAACAAGATTTAACTGCTAAAGGAGAAGATGATTACGATGGAATTTATGCGGTGAGCAATGTTAGTTTAAACGGCCATGCTAGTGAACCCCTTTACGATCCCAATGTGGACGTTTCCAAAGTGGAGTGGAACAAGTTTAGTGAAAATCGTTGGGTCACGAGGGGGGAGAAATAAGTTGGCTTTTTGCTTCATCATTAGAGGCAAAGTAATCGGTCCATCCTGTCATTGCGAGCATTGTACCCAATGCGAAGCAATCTTGCAATCTTGTTAAGCCGACTGTATCATTAACCGATTGCTTCGTTCCTTTGCCCTGCACTCGCAATGACATTTATGAAAAACACCCCTTGACTTTCTCCTCCATCCTTCAGAACTTGTATGCGAATAAGAAGAAAGCAAATTGACAAAACACACCCTCTCCAAATCGACCTTTATCAGCGGCCTGCAATGCAGCAAAAAGCTGTATTTATCTAAAAAGCACCGAGACTTAGCCAGCCCCAGATCGGCGAGCCAAGAAGCCATTATGGCGCAAGGCACCTCCATGGGAGAATTGGCGCAAATGGTTTTTCCCAATGGAAAAGATGCAACACCTGAGCAGTATTGGGATTATGCCCCATCTATTGCCCAAACCAAAGTATGGATAGAAGCCGGAGAGCCCACCATTTACGAAGCCGCTTTTCAGGCGAATGGCGTAATGGCGGCATTGGATATTTTACACCACAAAAATGGGGAACGCATTGCCATGGAGGTAAAAAGTAGCACTTCGGTAAAAGAATACTATTTAAACGATGCTGCCCTGCAATATTGGGTCATGGAGCAAACTGGGTTCAAGCCCGACCGCTTTTTTATCATGCACATTAACAATCAGTATGTGCGGGAAGGGAAGATAAAAATCCCAAAACTCTTTCATTGGGAAGAGGTAACTGAAGAAGTAATTGCCCGACAAGCCGGCATAGCACCCAAGGTGCAAGAACTGAAAGAGGTGTTACAAGCCAAGGAAATTCCTGAAGTAAAAATAGGCCCTCACAGCTCCGATCCGTTTCCTTGTGAATTTGCGGCACACTGTTGGCAGCATGTACCTGAAAATTCTGTTTTTGAGCTTTCTCGTATAGGCAAAAAAGCATGGGACTATTACGCACAAGGCATATTGACCATAGAAGATTTACCGGAAGAAGGTAACTTCTCGGATTATCAAAAAATATAATTATTTCATGTCCTTTTAAATTGTAACGAACCTGACTTGGAGGTTTACCCTTTCCTTTCTAACCTTTACCCCTTACTTTATTACAAATTAATTTAATTTTAACCCTTACTTTGTTACAAATAAATCCTATTTTTACCCTTATTATATTACAATAACTTCGTTAAACACTCCATGAACTTCGAACGGCATGCCCACAAACATTTATTAGAATGGAAAGAAAGTAGCCATCGCAAACCCTTGCTGCTAAGAGGTGCAAGGCAAGTTGGTAAAACTACACTAGTTGAGCATTTTGCCAAAAGCTATACTTACAATATAACACTCAATTTAGAGCGAGCAGCTGATTTACGCTATTTTACTGATTTTACCGATGCAAAAACCATAGTAGAAGCTCTATTTGCTACTTATGGCATTCCTTCTGCTCAAAAAGCAGAAACCCTTTTATTTATAGATGAGATCCAAGAGTCGCCAACGGCCATTGCCTTGCTGCGCTATTTTTATGAAGATGTGCCAGAATTGCATCTTGTTGCAGCAGGCTCTTTACTGGAGCATGTCATCCGTAAAGTAAAAAATTTCCCAGTTGGTCGTATTAATTATTTATACCTACAACCACTCAATTTTATAGAATATTTAGAAGCAAAGCAACATTCCAGAGCATTAGAAGAGATTAATAAATTGCCGGTAGAAAGCTATGCGCAGCCCATACTAAAGGAATTGTTTCATGAATATGCCATTATTGGTGGAATGCCCGAAGTGGTTAAAACCTATTTAGAAACCAACAGTTTGGCTGATTTAGGGGTAGTTTATGAAAGTATTTGGGCAACTTATAAAGAAGATGTAGAAAAATATGCTCAAAACACCACAGATGCTCGAGTAATTAAGCACATTATGAATACGGCTCACTTGTATTTAGATCAGCGCATTAAGTTTCAAAATTTTGGAAACTCCAATTATAAATCTAGAGAAGTGGGAGAAGCTATGCGCAACTTGAATGATGCACGCATTATTCAGTTGATTTATCCTTCCACCAACACGAGCCCACCCATCCAAAGTGATTTAAAAAAATCGCCAAGGTTACAATTTTTAGATACTGGCTTAGTGAACTATGAATTAAAGATTCAAGCCAATATGTTGGCTTTAGATGATTTAAATACAGCTTATAAAGGAGCTGTTATTCCTCATTTAATCACACAAGAATTAATCTCCTTAAATACATTACAGTATAAAAACCCTAATTTTTGGGTGAGGGAAAAAGCACAATCCTCTTCAGAGGTTGATTTAATTTTTCAGGCTAACGATAAAATTATTCCCATTGAAATAAAGTCCGGGAAAGAAGGCAAGCTAAAGTCATTGCATCAGTTTATAGAGCAGTGCGAACACCCCTGCGCTGTTCGTTTGTATGCCGGTGAATTTAAAATAGAGCAACATCAAACACCCATAAATAAAAAAGCATATTTGCTATTGAATTTACCTTATTATCTGGGAACTAAAATCCCAGAATACATCAATTGGTTTATTGAAAATCACAAACTATGACAGACTCAAGAATCATTAGAAAACAATTAATTCTACCTAATTGCCACTAATACATTTAACCACTCACATCAAAGCACCCATTCAAGCGGTTTTCGACTTGTCACGAGATATTGATTTCCATCAAGAGTCTGCCTCAAAAACAAGAGAGAAAGCGGTTGCAGGAAGAATGAGTGGTTTAATTGAATTGGGCGAAACAGTTACTTGGGCACTTCGATACATCACGCCGCAATCGTGACACTCAGTGTCCAGGTGCACTTTGGTGTGAAACAACAACTGACAACCAAGATTACTGAAATGAATGCGCCGTATTCCTTTGCCGATGAAATGCTAAAAGGAGTATTTAGAAGCATTCGGCACGAACACTTGTTTGAAGAAAAGGAGGGAGGCATTACCGAAATGATCGACCTGTTTCATTTTGAGTCTCCTTTTGGACTGCTTGGTCAACTGTTTAATGCTGTGGTGCTCACCAACTACATGACCCGCTTTTTGGAAGAGCGGAATGCTGCTATAAAAGAGCACCTTTCTTAATTGAATTGAATCCTTTCCTAGCGGTTTATCCTTTCCGTTCTAACCTTCCATCGGCATGTTTCGCAAAACGCCCCTTACTTCTGGGATGCACGTTGTCCATCTTGTCCCAAGGCCAACCACCAAACTTAGTACGCTGATAGTCTTGAAAAGTCTGCTGAATCTCTTGTTTGTTATTCATAACAAAAGGACCATGTTGTGCTACAGGTTCACCAATGGGTCGGCCTTGCAACACTAAAATGTGGCTGATGTCTTTTCCAGATTTTAGCTCAATGTCTTCGTCAGATTTAACTTCTGCTGAGTGATAATGCGGCAATGTTTGCCCTTCTACTAACAAGTCATTTCCTTCGTAAAAGTAGATGGTTCGATTCAAGCCCGGCAAAGCTTTTGGCAAGGTAAAACTTGCATTCGATTCCATTCGAATGTTGTAAATGGCCACATCGTTATTTTCATCAGCTGCCCAAGAATTTGGTGGTGGAGCAGGAGCAACTTTGTCGTGGTATTTTCCTGTAACCACCTCAATCAGCGTTTGGCGGCCTGCTAAATCGGTATAGGTTTGTTTGGGCAAGTCCTCATTCCACAACATTTTAAAATGCGGGTCTACCATTTTGTTTTTTGCAGGAAGGTTTAACCAGATTTGAAAAAGCTCTAACGGGTTTTCCTTCTTTTGATTTAATAGCGGAAACATTTCTGCATGTAGCACTCCGCCACCAGCGGTCATCCATTGCACATCGCCATTTCCATAACGGCCCGAAGCTCCTAAAGAATCGGAATGATCTACCATGCCAGTTCTTACCACGGTAATGGTTTCAAACCCTCTGTGGGGGTGCCCGGGAAAACCTGGGACTGTTGTTCCATGGTACATTCGAAAACCGTCTTTGATCATAAAATCCTGTCCCATTTCTCTACCCGATAAATTAGCAACTGGACCCATTTGTTCGTTTCCCTTTGGGTAGGCATCTTCATGGTGCACACAAAATAGAAAAGGGTCTTTAGTTTTCCATTGAAAACCCAAAGCCGATATATTTTTTAGTTTAGGTTCAGCAGGTTTTAAATTCAACGCAAAACCAAACTTAGATGCTAATACGGTAACTGAGGTAAGTGCAAATGCTTTCTTAAAAAAGAACCTTCTACCTGTCTCTTTTTTCATGATTTTGAAATTTGTTTAAAATTAACGGATTCAAATGTCTTTTTAGAGCAATTAAAAATGGTAAAAGTTGAGTTATCCATTAAATAAGTTGTTCTTTTTAATTGAAATTCCTTTATTGATCTTGGAAAGAACAAAAACGGACCGAAATCTAAAAAGCACCATCATTAATAGAAAAGCGGTAAAGAAAGTAGCACACGCCTTAGGTGAGCTCAATCAGCTAGTTGTTTTTGTAGGTGGTGCCATTGTGAGTCTGTATATAGATGATGCCTCAGCAGATGATGTTCGGCCCACTCAAGACATCGATTTTAGTATGGAAATCGTAAACTTAGGAGAACTAGAAGAAATTCGTGAAACCCTTAAAAGTAAAAGTTTTCATCAAAGTTTTGAAGACAATGTAATCTGCCGTTTTAGATACGATGATGTCAAAGTAGATGTAATGGCACCAAAGCTATCGGTTGGGCACCTGCCAATCCGTGGTTCGCTCCAGGTTTTGAACATTTAATTGAAATTCAGGTGGATGAAATAGTAATTAGATGCCTTTCGTTGCCTTTCTTTTTGGCAACAAAGTTTACTGCATTTTATAATAGAGGTATCAAGGACCCAAGAACAAGCAAGGATTTTGAAGACCTAGTTTATTTACTGAATTACTCTTCTACGATAAAGGAGCAGGTATTAGTTGCTGACAAAGAAGTAAAAAAATACTTAAATGAGTGCTTTTTGGATATCTTAAATGACTCAGTAAAGCAAGAAGCTATATTAGGTAATCTATTTTATGAGAATCAGGAATATCGGTTTAAAAAAATAATGCAGCTACTAAAAGAAATAATAAATGGGACTTAACAAACTTAATACTGTAGAATATTAGATTGTTCATCAATTCACTATCATTAATTCAAACAATTATGTTTCAAAAGAACAATAAGTAGCTTTAGTTTTGGTTTTGCACGTATCGAAGCACAACTTTCTACCAACAAAAAAGCCCCGCATTAGCGGGGCTTTCAACTGATTTACTTATCAGTTTCTTCTTTCTTGTCAGCTTTCTTTTTTCGTTTCTTCTTCTTGTCGTTTACAAAGGTGTCGTCAATAACTTCACCCAAAACTTTTACCTCTTTGGTGCGTTCAAAGTTTTTCTTTGCCACCATCATTTCTTCGAGTGTATCTCTTCTAATCTTTATTCCAGATTTTGCTCCTTGGTTTTTTACTTCTAAGTAAAATCCATCTTTTAATTTCTTTGGTTTCGTGGAAGGTCTTCCCATAATTTTCGTTTTTTTTTACGCCATCACCGGCGCTAATTTATCAACTAATATTTCTGCATGTACCGTACCATCAGCATTTACATGCGTTGGAATTACCGTTTTTAACTCGTTAATCCAATCTGGATTGTACGCAGATTTTATCTTTACGTAATTCTCAGTGAAACCATACATTTCACCGTTTTGTTCCTGTGCTTCGAAAAGTACAGTAAATTCTTTATTTAATTGCGATTCGTAGAAGAATCTTTTCTTCTTTTCTGAAAGTTGCTGTAAAAACTTACTGCGTTTTCTTCTAATTTCCATCGGAATGGTATCCGTTCTTCTTACCGCAACCGTGTTGTTTCGTTCTGAATAAGAGAATACATGTAGATACGCTACATCCAAGTCTTTTAAGAACTGCACCGTTTCTTGAAACAGCTCTTCCGTTTCACCGGGGTAACCAACTATTACGTCAACGCCAATACATGCATTCGGCATTTGACCTTTAATCCGTGCTACACGGTCTGCATATAATTCTCTGTGATACCGCCTTCTCATAGCTCGTAGCATTTCATTAGAGCCAGATTGTAACGGAATGTGAAAGTGTTGCGCAAATCGCTTTGATTGGGCTACAAAATCAATGATTTCATTCGAAAGTAGGTTGGGTTCAATGGAAGAAATTCTAAAACGATCAATTCCTTCTAACTCGTCTAATTCTTGCACCAAGTCAAAAAAGCTCTCGTCCGTCCCTTTTCCAAAATCACCAATGTTCACGCCCGTTAACACCACTTCTTTTACCTGCGTAGCTTCTAGTTCTTTGGCTGTTTTCATGGTTTCTTCTACCGTATTGCTTCTGCTTCTGCCTCTTGCCAGAGGAATGGTGCAGAACGAGCAGAAGTAATCGCAGCCGTCTTGTACTTTTAAAAAGGATCTAGTTCGGTCTCCCAACGAATAGGAGGGAACAAAGTCTTTCACGTACTTGATTTCTGAAGCAACCACCTTGTTGGCGTAGTGCTCTGTTTCCCATGCTTGAACGTGTTCCAACAAGTTGAACTTTTCTTGCGCACCCAATACAATGTTTACGCCTTCAATAGCAGTAATTTCGTTGGGTTTCAATTGCGCATAACAGCCAATTACGGCAATAAATGAATCTGCAGAAAGGTTGCGGGCTTGTTTTACGATTTGCCGACATTTTTTATCGGCTTGCTCTGTTACCGAACAGGTGTTAATCACTACAATGTTGGCTCCTTCTTTAAAATCCACTCGAGCATAGCCATTTTCTTCAAAAAGCCTTGCTATTCCTGAAGTCTCAGAAAAGTTAAGCTTACACCCGAGGGTATAAAAAGAAATGGTAGAACTGTGCTTCATAAGGATTGCGAAACTAAGCATTTAAGCTTAAAAAGTCAAGTACTAGCGCTGTGTTCTAGCGTAATTGATTGGAAATGATTTGGTCAACATATTCACTTACCCACATTCCATACATCGCACCGCTTGGGTGAAGCTTGTCGTCAGCAATTAACCCGCTGTCGTACTGTACCTTTTGAGAAATGGGCGTAATGTCGTAGAAATTCACTCCTATTTTCTCAGCAACAGCAGCACAAATGCTATTGTAGTTTTTGATTTCTGCACGTACCTTTTTTACATCTTTCCCGCGCATAAAAGGCATTACGCTGTAGTCAGGTATACTGTAAACAAAAACTCCATTTTCGGCAGTCTTCGAAAAACCAATTGCTTTTTCAAGTAGTAGTTTAAACTCTTTGGTAAACACATCAATCTCTTTTCCTTGGTATTGATTGTTCACCCCAATTAACAGTGAGACCAAGTCGTATTGTTCTTTTACCACTGTTATGGAATCGAGCAGTTCGTCGGTTCGCCAGCCAGTTTTTGCAATTACTCTTGGTGTGGCGATGTTTAATTCAGTTTTTGCTGCAAGGGCGCTTGCCAACTGAAAAGGAAAACTTTGTTGTGGGTCTACCATTTCTCCAATGGTATACGAATCGCCTAAGGCCAAATAAGTGAATTGACTTTCAACAGCTACAGCTTGCTGGTCTGATTTTTTGCTAGTTGTCTTCGTGCTGCTGCATGCGCTTACAAAAACAAGGAGTAGGGCAATGTATGTCGTTCTTACAGAGGTCATCTTAACCTTCAAACAATATGGTAAAGAAGAACATCTTAGGACGAATCTCTTCAATTGGATTTGAAAGCTCTGTATTGTCTCGAATCATGGCGTTGTCTAAACTGTAAGACATTTTTAGTTCAAGGCCCAATTTAAAATAAGGCAGGAAGAAATCAGTCCCAACACCTACTTCAGCAGCATAGGTGTTGCGTTTCAATTTAATGATAGATTCAGGAATGTCTACGTTCTTCACCCGTTCGTTAGAGGCTAAATCGAGCGAGTACTTACCACCAGCAATAAGGTAAGCCGCAAAGTTATTGACACGCTTAGAACGATACTTCACCAACAATGGAAAGTCTAAATAAGTCGATTCAATTTGACGAAACTCTGTGTAGCGTATGCCTTGAAAGTTGACAAAGTTAAACTCCATGTTTCGCTGACCAAAAACAAGGGTCGGTAAAAAACGAAGGTTTAATAGTGGCGTAATGTGCAAGTCACTTACAATGCCTAAGTTAAATCCACTTTGATTTACCACATTAATGCTTTGTAAACTGTCGGTTCTCAAGTTATAAGCATTTCGCTGCAAGGCAAATCCTCCGCCGTTCACCCCTAGTGCAAATCCAAAGTGGATGATCTTTTGATCAAACTTTTGCAAGTTTTTCACCTTAGGCTTTTGCGCCACCGCGAATAAACTGCAAAAAACAAGAAGAAGACTAATACAATACTTCATGAACTGCTAAACGCTTTATTGTTTGGTTTATTTTTGAACCACATAAATAGATGAAATTCCAAAAAACAGGGGATGCGTGCTTTTGTACTGAAACCCTAATTTCTTCAGAATGTCTTCAAACTCTTTTCCTTCCGGAAATGCTTCTACTGATTCCGGTAAATAGGTATATGCCGATGCGTCTTTCGACACTAACTTACCAATACCTGGCAATACCTTGTGAAAGTAAAAGTTGTAAATCTGCTTGATTGGAAACGCTTTGGGTTTAGAAAACTCTAATACAACGGCCATTCCTCCCGTTTTCAACACGCGTTTCATCTCAGAAAGTCCTTTTTCTAAATTCTCAAAATTTCGAACGCCAAAAGCAACGGTAATTGCATCAAAGTAATTGTCTTCAAATGGAATGTCTTCTGAATCGCCGTACTTTAATTCAATAATGTCTTCCTGACCGTTCTTTTTAATTTTGACAATACCTTTATCCAACATGCCTTGACTGATGTCAATTCCCACAACTTCAGTTGGCTTAAGCGAAAGACTTTCAATGGCAAAATCTCCGGTTCCGGTAGCTACGTCTAAAATTACTTTTGGCTGAATGGCACTTAAAATTTTAACTGCCTTTTTTCGCCAAAGCTTATCTATTCCTAGTGATAGGAAATGATTTAAAAAGTCGTAACGATGCGAAATGTTGTCGAACATTTCTGCTACCTGTTCTTTTTTAGAACTGTTTTTTTCTTTGTAAGGTGTTACTGTTTCTGCCATAATGCTTTTTGCTGATGCAAAAGTAAGGTTACGTCGCAAGAAATGTTCATTTACTGTCCCATTTCTTTTCTGTCGCCATAAGCTTCATCGTCATTGTGCACCAAGTTGAAAACACGGTCCCAACGTATTTTGCTAAACAAAGATGATTTATTAGGATCGAGTGACATCCAAATGAATACGGCCTTACCAACAATGTGATCTTCCGGCACAAATCCCCAAAATCGACTGTCTTGCGAATTATGTCGGTTGTCACCCATCATCCAATAGTAATCCATTTTCACTTCGTAGCTCGTTGTTGCTTCTCCATTAATGTAAATTTGACCGTCTTCTACCTTTAGGTCGTTGTTTTCGTAAATGTCAATCAAGCGCTCATACATCGGTAAGTTAGCGGTTGTCAACTGTAATACTTCTCCTTTGTATGGAATAGAAATCGGTCCAAAATTATCCTCTGTCCAATCCGATTCAGCTGTATTTGGAAAAATAGGGTAGCTTTTTAAGCTCGAATTTTGATATTCACCCTTTTCCTTAATAATTCTTTCTACACTCACCACACTGCTCATGGAACGAATAAATTCAAGTGCTTCTGCCGTTAAATGGAGTTCCATAGAACTTCCCATTTCAGGAGACCAACTGAAATCAGTGATTTCATTGTCTATCAGCAATTCATAGCGAATAGGAGGCAACTGTGGGTTGCTTTGTCCTTTGCACGTAACTAAATAGTTTGTTTGCTGTCCTTCTGATTGATACGCTTCTTCTTGGTTAATGAATAATTTACCGTCTTTAATTTCCAACTGATCTCCGGGTAAAGCCACGCAACGCTTAATGTAGTTTTCTCTTTTGTCAACCGGTCTTGCCACCACTTCAAAACCTTCCGTTACAATTTTTTGAGCTTTTGCAGGAGTCATGTCGTCATTTAAGTCTCTATTCGGCTGAAAATAACGATCGATGAAGTTTCGTTGGTATTGCTTAGGAAGGCCTTCCATAAAATACTTTTTGCCGTTTTCTTTTCCAAAAATCGCATCGTATTCTCTCAATAGGGCATAGTAGGTTTGTGCTTGCTGCTCCACGGCAACCGTATCACCTGCAGGAAAGTTGAACACCACCGCCTCATTTCGTTTAACATCTTGAAGTTTAAACAGCCTTTTGTAGGGCAATTGAATTAATTCAGAATATGATTTAACATTGTCTGTTCCCGGCAAAGTGTGGTGCGCAAATGGGAAGAAAATAGGTGTGTTTGGAATTCGTGAACCATAACTTACTTTACTCACAAAAAGGAAATCGCCCACCTGCAATGATTTCTCCATAGAAGAAGTAGGGATAGTAAAGGCCTCAATGTAAATTGCTCGAATCATGGTGGCTGCAATCACTGCAAACGCAATGGCATCTGCCCATTCTCGAATTTTTGTCTTCTTGTAGTTTTCTACAAACTCATAGCCTGCATGTTGATAGTTGTCAGAAAGCCCTACATAAGCCAAGTAAAAAGGCGTCAATACGACAGCTAAAGCATGCTCCCAAAACGTTAAAATCTTAAACTGCTTCAAAAGCTCAACGATAATGCCCACCCAAACAATAAAACCCAAAAATGGGATGTAATAAATGGCCATCCACCAAATTGGTTTGTGAATCATTTTGATTGCAAGGTAGGTGCTGTAAAAAGGGACCAAAGCCTTCCAAGCCTCAACTCCTGCTTTTTTAAACAAGAGAAATAAGCCAAAATGAGAGGCAATAAAGTAGAAAAGGATAATAATGAGTGCTGTTGTCATGGGTTAGTTTTTTAATACATCTTGCATGGTAAAAATGCCTTTTTTGGTTTGAATGAACTCCGCTGCCAACACGGCACCAAGTGCAAAACCTTTGCGATTTTTGGCTTCGTGTTTTATGCTAATTTGATCAATATCGGAGTCATAGGTGATTTCGTGTGTTCCAGGAACATTCGGTTCTCTGTGAGATATGATTTCAAGTACATCATTTTTGTCGCTTGAGTTATTCTCCCAAGAGTAGTAGGTGCCAATCTGTTCAATAATACCGTCAGCCAAGGTAATCGCTGTTCCACTAGGGCTGTCAAGCTTTTCGGTGTGATGAATTTCTTCAATGGTAGCCGTGTAGCTTTCTTGATTAGCCATCAATTCAGCGAGCCTTCGGTTCACTTCAAAAAATATGTTGACCCCAACGCTAAAGTTAGATGCTGCTAAGAAAGTACCGTTAAACTCTTTCACTTGCTTGTAAACTTCTTCTTGTTGATCGTACCATCCTGTTGTTCCAACCACAATTGGTGTACCTGCATGTAAAGCACGTTCAATGTTTGAAAGCACGTGTTCGGGAGTAGAAAACTCAATAGCCACATCGGCGACGCTCAAGTTCTCTTGGGTTAAGTCTTCTAAATTATCGGCATTAATTTTCAGCACCACTTCATGGCCTCGCTCAACAGCAATGCTTTCAATGGCTTTTCCCATTTTTCCGTAACCGAGTAGGGCAATTTTCATGGAGTCAAAAGTATAGTTAGTGGGCAGATGTGTGTTGTAAAATACATGTTCGGTTTAAAAGGCGTTTTTTTGGCTCTTTTTACCAAATTTTAAGGAAAGCGTCATGGAAGGAATCATAGTGTTGCTCATTCGATCAAGCTGAAAACTCGGCTTAAAGGAAGCCGACAAATCGTCGCTCACGTCAAAGTTGTACAAGTGTGCGTCTACAGCGGCGTCTAAAATATTCATGGCATATGCTGCAACGGTTAATACGGTAAACAAATCTCTATTCTGTCGGTGCCCTTCGAGTAAGGCGTTTAATTGAGTTCCATTGTAGACGTCTGTGTACTTGTGCGTTTCTCCTAATTGCTCTGAGATATAGGCATCTTTAAATTCATTGTAGAGCCTGGCTTCGTCCAAGACAAAGAAGAGAGGAGTTCCAATAATGGCATAGACTAGTGGGATTTTCCAATACTTTTTATTGTAGGCTTGTCCTAACCCGGGTAATGCCAAAGAAAGCAAGGTCGCTTTTTTAGGTGAATGAGTAGGTAAACTATCTAGGTAAAGAGTGTCTGCTTTTGGAGCAGGTGCTTTATCCTTCTGACCGAAACAACTCAACCCGACTAAAAAAAGAAAAATGAAAGCAAATTGCTTTTTCATTTACTCTATTTAAGTTTCATTTTCTTTAGAATCTTAGCGAGTTCCTCTTCATTTTCAAAGGGTATGGTAATACTACCTTTTTCTTCGTCTTTCCTCTGAAATTTAACAGGAACGCTAAAGTGATCGGTCAAGTTCATGCGAATTCTTTTGTCAACCACAGAAAGAGGAGCTTTGGCTTTTGAAGCAGAAGTTGAACTTTCTTTCTTTCCTTTCGCCAACTCTTCTGTTTTCCGAACGGAAAGTGTCTCTTCTAAAATTTGACGGTAAAGTTCTAATTGGCTTTCTGGATTTTCAATGTTTACCAACGCTCTTGCATGGCCCATGCTCAAGTGATTGCTACGGATGCCATTCTGAATTTCTGCAGGTAATTTCAGCAATCGTAAGTAGTTAGAGATGGTTGAACGCTTTTTACCCACCCGTTGGCTCATTTCTTCTTGCGTCAATTTGCACTCTTCAATCAACCGTTGGTAGGAAATAGCCACTTCAATGGCATCCAATTCAGCACGCTGAATGTTCTCTACCAAAGCCATTTCCAACATGCTCTGATCGTTCGCAATTCGCACGTAGGCAGGAATTTGAGTCAACCCCGCAAGCTGCGATGCCCTAAACCTTCGTTCACCAGAAATTAATTGGTACTTATCGTAACCCAATTTGCGAACGGTGACTGGTTGAATAATTCCTAACTCTTTAATCGATTGAGAAAGCTCTTGTAATGCCTCTTCTTCAAATTTAGTTCTTGGTTGAAAAGGGTTTGCTTCAATCTTTGAAATCTCAATTTCTGCAATAGATCCAACTGTTTTCGACAACTGACTTGCGTCTGCTGAACCAGTAACATCTGTTTTATCGTCCTCTAAGAGTGCACTTAAGCCCCTACCTAATGTCGGCCTTTTTGTCATAACTAAACGTTAATTACTTTTTCTGATTCCTTCAATTGGGTCATCTCATTCTTTTGCAAAATCTCTCTCGCTAAATTCAAATAATTGATGGCCCCTTTACAACTTGCGTCGTGCATAATTATTGTTTCTCCATGACTTGGCGCTTCACCCAGCTTCGTATTTCGCTGAATAATGGTATCAAAAACCATTTGCTGAAAGTGTGTTTTAACTTCTTCTACCACTTGGTTAGAAAGTCTCAATCGAATATCATACATAGTTAACAACAAGCCTTCAATGCTCAATTCAGGATTTAGTCTCGATTGTACAATCTTGATGGTATTTAAGAGTTTTCCTAATCCTTCTAATGCAAAATACTCACATTGAACGGGAATGATAACTGAGTCTGCAGCAGTTAAGGAGTTTAATGTGATGAGTCCCAATGAAGGAGAGCAGTCAATGATGATGAAGTCATAATCGTCTTTGATTTTGCTTAACGACTTGCGCATCATTTGCTCTCGGCTAGGAAGATTGATGATTTCGATTTCAGCACCCACTAAGTCAATGTGTGCAGGAAGTAAATCTAAATTCGGAGAATTGGTCTTTATGATGATGTCCTTCGGGTTTGTTTCATTTACAATGCATTCGTAAATGCTTGTTTTAACACTCTTCGGATCAATTCCAACTCCTGAGGTAGAATTGGCTTGTGGGTCTGCATCTACCAACAATACTTTTCTTTCTAAAACACCCAAAGCTGCTGCCAAATTAATGGAAGTGGTTGTTTTTCCTACACCACCTTTTTGGTTGGCTACTGCTATTATTTTACCCATACTTTTTCTTTTCTTAACGTTTTATTTCCAAATACACTTATCAACAGAATGGAGCGATGTTCAAAACAATCTTCCACCTCTGAAGCTGTGGATTCAGTAATCTGACTAGTCAATCGCTGAGATATGCATCAAACTTTTTTTTTGAATCAAACCACCTATTTTACTGTAAATAAAATAGATAAGCGGTAATTGTAGTGTAAAAAGTTAATTGGCGACACCTTTTTTCAGCATTTTAAAAGTACAATTTTCATTGCTTTTTTAGTGAAAAAAGTTAGGGTCTTTTTGAACAAAATTGTGTTGATATAAAATCCAATGGAGTAGGGGGTATTTTTAAATAGCGGACAAAGACTTATGGAGATCTATAAAACTCCAGGCGCAAGGAATAACAGAACTCTGGTTTCTATATTTTTGCCGAAGCTATGCGAAGAAGGTATTTCATTTATTTGAGCTTTAAAGGGACAGATTTTCACGGTTGGCAAATACAACCTAACGGGTCCAGTGTACAGGAAGAATTAGAAAATGCGCTTGGTGTTTTGTTGCAAGAAAAAGTAGCTGTTTCCGGAGCGGGAAGAACCGACGCCGGAGTGCACGCAAAATTCATGATTGCTCACTTTGAGGCTGACAAAAATATCGTCATAGATAAGTTTATCTATAACCTAAACAATTTCTTATGTAGTTCTATCTCAATAATTAGTTTAAGAGAGGTAAAATTGGATTTTCAAGCTCGATTCGATGCTTTAAATCGCACGTATCACTATATTATTTCGCCACAAAAAAATCCTTTTGAATTTGATTTAGCGCATCAGTACAAGCAGCAAATTAACATCGACCTCATGAACTCTGCTGCGAAGAGTTTGTTGGGAAAAAAAGATTTTTCATGTTTCTCTAAATCGAAGACACAAACCTACACGAACGATTGTGAAGTGCTAAAAGCTGAATGGACAAAAAGGGGAGATCTTTTTGTTTTTGAAATCAAGGCAAATCGTTTTCTTAGAAATATGGTGAGAGCGATTGTTGGAACATTGTTGGAGGTGAATGAGGGGAAACGAAGTGCAGAAAGTATTCCTGAGTTAATTGAAAGTAAGAATCGCTCCAATGCAGGAGTCTCGGTGCCTGCAAAGGGCTTGTTTTTGGTTGACATCGAATACCCTTTAACGGGATTTATTTAGATAATTTTACAGCATGAGTGAAGTAAGTGGTAAGGCGTGGGATTTAAAGTTGTTTCAACGGGTATTTAAATACGTAAAACCTTACAATAAAGAGTTTTACTTTACCGCATTGCTAGTCGTTATACTAGCTATTCTTGCTCCTGTTCGACCTTATTTGATTCAATACATGATTGATGAAAAGGTTGCTGTTTCGGATCTTGAAGGAGTTCGGAACATTACTTTGCTTTTAATCGGGATATTAATATTTGAGGCTATAATTCAGTTTTACCAATCTTACCTTGCGAATTGGTTGGGACAAACCATCATTAAAGACATTCGAGTTCAACTGTATCGTCATGTGCTTTCATTTAAATTAAAGTATTTCGACAGCACACCAATTGGTACAATTGTTACACGTAACGTATCGGACATTGAGACTATTTCCAATATTTTTGCACAAGGTATTTTGGTTATTTTTGGAGATATTTTAAAGCTCCTAGCGGTTGTAGCTGTAATGCTGTATATGGATTGGCTGCTTGCATTAATTGCGTTGATTCCGGTTCCCATCTTAATCTTTGCAACTACCGTTTTCAAAAAGGTGATCAAAAAGGCTTTTCAGGACGTTCGAACCCAAGTCTCTAACTTAAACTCTTTTGTTCAAGAGCGAGTTACAGGAATGAAAATCATTCAAATTTTTAATCGAGAAAAAGTGGAGTCTACTCAGTTTGAAGTGATGAATAAAAAACACAGAGATGCGCATATTCGAACGGTATGGGCTTATTCGATTTTCTTTCCAATTGTTGAGTTATTATCTGCTACTTCTTTAGGTCTTTTATTGTGGTGGGGGACTAAGGGAGTTATTGCAGGGTATTCATCTCCAGGTGTGTTAATATTTTTTATACTTTCCATTCACATGTTATATCGCCCTATTCGGCAATTGGCAGACCGATTTAATACGCTCCAAATGGGAATGGTAAGTTCCGAACGTGTATTTAAAGTGTTGGATACAAAATCTACAATTGAGAATCAAGGGGAGTTTAGAAAAGAGAAACTGAATGGAGCTATTGAGTTTAACAACGTTTGGTTTGCCTACGTAGATGACGATTATGTATTGAAGGATGTTACTTTCGAAGTTAAACCAGGAGAAACGGTCGCTTTTGTTGGAGCGACGGGATCAGGTAAAACATCGACCATTAATCTTTTAGGAAGATTCTACGAATATCAGAAAGGTGAAATAAGGATAGATGGCGAAGAAATCCGAAACTTTGAGTTAGAAAATTTGAGGGAAAATATGGCAGTTGTGCTACAGGATGTTTTTCTATTCTCGGATACAATCATGAACAACATTACGCTCAATAGTCCTGAAATTAGCAAAGAAGATGTAATTGAAGCATCAAAAAGAGTAGGTGCGCATGAATTTATATCAAAACTACCTGGTAACTACGATTACGATGTGAAAGAGAGAGGAGGGATGCTTTCGGTAGGTCAACGGCAGCTAATTTCTTTCATTAGAGCGTACGTTCATCAACCGAGTATATTAATACTTGATGAAGCCACCTCTTCAATCGACACAGAGTCGGAGTTGTTGATTCAAAAAGCAACCGACATTTTAACGGAAGGAAGAACTTCAATAGTGATTGCACATCGATTGTCTACCATTCAAAAGGCAGATAAAATTATAGTGTTAGAAGCTGGAGGAATCATAGAACAAGGCTCGCATCAAGACTTATTGGTCATGAATGGTAATTACAAGAAATTGTTTGAATTGCAGTTTTCTGAAGCTGAAGTTCAATAATTTGATAAATCTTAATTTTGTAGGATAAACGTCCTATTCATTCTTAGACTTAAAACCGTGAGTAAAAATAAACGTTTGTTGCCTGGATTGAAAGTCGCTTCGATCGAATTCACGTTAGTTTGTTAAGGAGCGACTATTTAAACTTAAGTCAATTCTGATGTTATCATATGTTTCTATTGATTGAGATAATAGTGTTCTTTTTTTGTCCCTTCTTCAATGAAAAATTCCCATTTTCCTATTTTTCGGTTCTCAACAAATTCTCCAGTCATTTTTTTCAAGCCTGATTTGTACCACTCAATGTAATTGCCGTGAGCACTCGAATGCAATAAGCCTAATTTTGACTTTAACTCACCTGTTTTGTAATATGCAAATTGAATACTTAGGGAATCATTTATAGTAAATACCTGCTTTTTTAATTCTCCTGAATTATAGTAATAAATAGTGTTTTCGCAAATGTTATTTATAAATTTCTCTTCTTTAACGTGAAGGCCTGCATCATCAAAATAACTCCATGTCCCTGATTTTAAATTCGATATAAATCTTCCAACTATAACCGAGTCTCCTTTTTCGTTATACTTTATATATATTCCGTTCTTTGTGCCATCTTTATAATTGATTTCTTCAGAAAGGTATCCTTCAGATAGTAAGCTTTGATTAGCGTACAATTGTGCAATTCCATCTAGCCGACCTGCTTTATAAAAAAGCAGCTGTTTTATACTACTATCGCCATAGTAATACGATTGTTTACCGCTTAGCTTATTTTTAACATAGTTTGAAACTTGAATAAGGATTCCATTTTTATTATAAACTTTCCATTCTCCTGTTAGTGCTCCTTTGTTGTATTCGCCAATTTGCCACAAATTTCCGGATTCATAAAAAATTTGATAAAGACCATCCTTAATAAGACTATCAGTCACGTAAATTTCTCTAGGGGATTTGTTGTCGTAGTAGGTTACAACTGTATCCGTCTGACTTCGAACTAAACCCGAGAGACAAACACATATAAACAGTAGGAAAAGAGTTACTGCTTTCAATCTATAGTAATTCTTTTTCTGATTGCCCTAATAGTACCAAGTACACCAGGGTCTATTAAGAACAAACATTCATGTGACCCTGTACCTAAGCTACTTAAATTATGTGATATGTTTTTTATTTGGTTTGGATAAAGAGTGGTGGTAGTTGGTACAGATTGAAATTCTTTATTTGTAGTTTCTGAATAAGACGAGTAGAAATATTTAAACTGTTTAACCTCGCCCTCAGTTGTATTCTTAAATTTTAATGACAAAACGTTGTTTGTTTTATTAAAAAAAATTGTGCTATCTATAATTTCAAATTTAACATCCGATTTTTCGCTAAAATTTTGTAAGATTTTGATAGCAATGCGAGGTATTAATTTTATCCCCGCTTCAGTAGAATTGTTATTGAAGATATCTGCATTCTTTTCTTTCTTAATGCTCACGAATGCCGACATCCATTTCGTATTGCTTGTGACAGGACCGTTAGGAGACATATTCAGTGTAATAGTACCCGTTTGTTCGGGCCCAACTAATACTTCTTGCCTGTCTAACGATATCCATTTAAAGCAGCTATTTTCAGTAGATCCTGCTTCTACGTACTTCCTTTCTCCATCTTGTCCAAAATACTCGTCTGAAAAACTAAGTTTATACGTATTTGGCGTTTCATCGTGGTTTGTAATATATAAATTAATGCTTTGAGGGTTTTCAACGGTTGCAGTGAAATTTAGAACAACCGGAGCTACCTCGAAGTCTTGAGCCGATACATTTGAGCACAGACTTGTCAATAATATTAAAATTATCCTCGAATTAATCATTTTTTTTTGTAAGTTTACGCATAATAAATAAATAAATAAAAAACTTTTAATTATGACAAAGAATTATTTTTCCAGCCTACTCCTAGTTATGTTAGCAGGATTGTTTTCATCAAACATTACAGGTCAACCCGTTTCTGATAGAGCAGTAATACCTGTGGCACTTACATTGAACCAGATTTTACGATTAAACGTTGAAGATGGTGGTAATATAGAGTTTGTTTTTAATAGAATAGATGATTACGAAACAGGTATACCGAATGGTGATTTTTATGACACCAGACTTACGGTAGCCTCCTCAACAAGATGGCAATTGGAAATGGGTGCAGAAGATGCTACTTTTATAGGAGTTGATAATCCTGCAAATACCCTTCCATTGACATACGCTGGATTTCAATTAACAGCCGGGGGAAACCACACATTTGGAGCAGAGTTGACAGATCCCGCTGCTGCTGCTGCTGCTGCAATCCCTTTAGCTGCATTTCCTGTTGCTGTAGTCGGTAGTGCTGCGGCCGGCGCAGCAGGTGCTACAAATGCAGGAGACGTGTTAGACAATATAGTTACTATTAACTGGGAAGCAAATACAGCTGCTATCTTAGGCGCAACTGTACCTTTAATCGATATAGACCAAGTGCCTGACCGGTACATTACAAATGTGCTTCTTGATTTATCGATTGCTCCTTGATCTATTGGTTAAAATTTGCAATACTTCTGTTTGTATTCTTGATTACGGGAAATCGCTTTGTTGCCGCACAAGATTGGAATACAGCTAGGTTATCTTTTATAGGGCCAAGGAATATAGAAGTTAAAGCAAATTCTTTTAATGAAATAAATAATGGGATAACTATTCCAGGTGCATTAATTATTGGGTTTACGATAAGTGATCTCAATGAGGTAGGTGCAAGTGGCCCTTTGACCGGATTCTCTTTGAGTTTTAGAACTGCTAATGGAATTGCAACAGAAATGGAAGGGGTTAACGGCAATAGTATAGATATTAATACTATTGCCGTTACTGCTTCAAATCAAGTTGGACTTGGTTCCTCAAGTTTTCTTCCGCCTGTTTTACTTTCTTCAGTTAATCAAACTTTAATGAGTAGCAATACAGTTCCTTGCGACTGGAGTACACATCAAATTTCTATTCAGTTTGAGTTTGGAACTGCCAATTGCACTGGTAAACTTTACGATCAAGTCACAGATTATTATACGGTTGAAATTGAGTACACGTTGGAACCTTCCTTTTAAATTTTTACTCACCTGTATTGTTTTTTACTGTCAAACGGTTTATGCACAAAATCTAGACTCGATACCGTACACCATCGATGTTGATGGATTTCTAGATAATCTAAATGGAGGATATCAACTTGAGAGTCAATCTGAAATTAGTAACAATTATAATCCAAATTTTTACTTTATAAAGCGGAAGGAGCTTGTCAGCGAAAGTAAGATTATCTGGAAAACTTTAGTTGTAAAAAATCAGACTAATTCTAAGTTGAATGGAAGGTTACGGGTGTTTTCTTCTAGTGATTTTTTAAAACCACTAGATGCAGAGAATATCACTATAAAATTGTCTCCAAGAAGTGATACAGCTTTAAGTATACCATTCATTATCGATTTTGCCGGTGTAGAAGGGGGTAAGACAACAACGGTTCAGGCAATTTTTACTACTGTAAATACGCTATTGAACAATAAAATAACGCTTGAAGCAGTTTCTTTTATCAAAATACAAAAATATGGGAGTTGGCTTATAAAGACAAAATTAGACAACCCTGTATGGATGAGTTATGAAATGGAAAAAAATATCTTTTTACACGTTTTTAATAACAGCAATTTCTCGAGAGTATTCCAAATAGATGTTTCGAGTTCGCAACATCAAGAATTTGCAATGGGTAGAGTTATTGAATTGCCTAAAAATAGTGATACTATCATTAAGATACCAATTACAAGGCCTCGGTCTAATGTAATGGAAGAGAATAGGTTTTTAGTGCGGGTGAAAAATGAAACAGTTACAAAAGAGAATATAATCTATACTAGCCTCTATGACAACTCCTACAAAACAACTTCTCTCTACTCTACAAGCCCATTAAATATAGAATTAGGTGCATTTAACTTTGGTGGAACTGGAAATCTTGGTTACTCGTTAAAGACTTGGGGAAATTTAAATATCTCAAAAAATGAAAGTTTAGGTTACTCTTTATTAGCGTATAACATTAATAATGGAAACGATATTGTAGATATTTGGAGATTCAGTAGGATGAATGTATTTTATCAAAGAGATAACTCCTTATTAAGAATAGGAGACGAAAGTATTGGAGGGGATTTTTATAGAGAATTTGGAAGGGGCTTTCAAGTTCAAACAGATTTGTTTACAGGAAAAGATTTTGCAATAGATTTTGGGGTGGTAAAAAATCTTTTTCTAAATAAATACAGTTACAGTTCTAAAGGCGAGATTAACTATAAAAACATTCGAATTCAACCGGCTATTATCTACTCAAATGATCGAACTAATCTTGTAGATAAGTTGGATGCGAGTATCTCTATGGCAACAAATATTCATAATCACAACCTTTCTTTCGGTTTGTCAAGATCTTTGAGAGATAATATTTATGACTCGGCTGATTTTGAATTCGGTAGGAGTGTATTTCTGCCTGATACTTCAATTTCTGGATGGGCGGTTAAAGCGATGTACAATTTAAGCCTAAGGGGATGGAATATAAGTGCTAGATCTCTTTCAAGGACTGCATATCATGCTGGAGCTCCTGACGGTTTACAGAATCAGAATTTTACATTATCAAAAAATATTGGTAAAAATAATAGTATCTCAATTCTGTATAATCGAAGGAAAAATTCAGCATCAGAGTCTTTTTTCGGGCAATTAATAAACACCAACTATCTAGATGTGAACAGGTCTTATTTAAATTACAATTACAAAATTTTTAAAACTCGTGTTACCACAGGTGTTCATTATTACTATACGGAATTAACTACTGAATTCGATCGTACTGAGGGAAATCCGTTAAATTTGAAGTATTATGCTTCTCCAAGAGTTGTCACTAGGATTAGCGGGAAGGTTGATAATGTAAGATTAACTGCTTTTATACAATCTGGTTATACGTACTTTAATGATCCTATAACTAGTCAACTGGATGAACGAGGTGATTTGACACAGGTTGGAATTAATATTCAAAATAAAAATGAGTCAACATTAACATTCAGATTGAATAAGGGAATATTTTCACCAAGCCCTCTTGGCATAAATGCCTTAACATTAAGCAATTCTTCAAGTTTTTATGCGGGGTATAGATTAAATAAAGGGTTTTTTAATGAATTACTCATGTTAAATTTTAACGCGAATTATGTTAATTATACCGAGGCTAAAGTTTCAATTGCAAGTTGTTTTCTAAATTCAACTCTCTCTCTAAATCATGGAGTTTTCTTTACCACTTTTTTAAATTTATCTTCCTACTCTAGTAATCTAGAAGATCGCGTATCGAAGTCAGTTTTTACTAACGCAGGTATTAGTTTAAGAAAGGAATTCGGATTTGACCAACCTGTTTTATCATACAGAGATTTAGTGATAAATGTGTTTTTTGATGAGAATGGAAACAGAATAAAGGACAGCTCAGAGATTTTCATCCCCGATGTCTTGATTAAATTAAAAAGTGATAACAAAACTATTCACCAAATTAGTGGCGTTTCGATAAGTGATAGTAGGGGTTCAGTACTTTTTGAGAACATTCCGTTAGGAAACTATAGCGTTAGCTTTATCCCAATGGGTAAATCTAATATAAACTTGACTGAAACTAATTTACTAATTATACACACTGAAGAGAAAGTAATTAATGTGCCGCTGACAGAAAAGTGTATTATTGAGGGTAGGATAACACTAAATAAAGCAAAATATAGCAAAATAACATCCTTTAATTACCCACTATTAATGATACGGGCAACCAACCCATTAGGTGAAGTTAGTTATATTGAGATTAATGATAACGGAACTTTTAGAAAACAACTAACAAAGGTAGAAGGACTCTACAAAATTGAATTGATAACTGACAATATTCCTAGTTTTTTAGTGCCTGAGAATCGGATTTCATATATTGACATCGACGGATTTAAGTCTTATCAAATAAATTTTAATCTTAATGAAGCTAAACCTGCAATTATTATTATAGATAAATAAAGTTGAATTTTAAGCGGCATAATTATACCGGATTTCTGGTTTTTTCCTATTCTTTGATGTTTGCTGTGTTCAACACATAAATGCAACACAACTACTCCTTTATACAGCACTAATCCATCTTTACCTGTGTTTAAATATATGTGCCTATACTTTATTGATCGCCAAAATGTTCGATATAGATGATGTCTAAAGCTCTGTCTTTGCCGTCCGTTGATATTCTTATACCTTTGCCTTTAAGTAACTTAATATTATTGGAACGATTTTAAATTGAAAAATCGACGAAGACTTGTTTTTGTCCAACAAAAAATTACTTTTATGTTTTCGAAAAATATGTTGCATTACAAACTATATAATCATCCAACCTCAAAAGAAGTGGTCACCTTTATTCACGGTGCAGGTGGAAGTAGTGCTATTTGGTTCAAGCAACTTAGGGCGTTCAAAGACCGCTATAATGTTCTATTAATTGACTTAAGGGGACACGGGAATTCAAAAAAAGGTTTCTTTAATAAGTTAAAGCGATATAACTTTAAAGTAGTTGGGGATGATGTGATTGAAGTTCTCAACCATTTAAGAATTGAGTCTACTCACTTTGTTGGTATTTCATTGGGTACCATCATTATTAGAGAAATTGCCGAGCGTTTTCCTGCAAAAGTGAAATCTATGATTTTGGGCGGAGCAATCATGAAAATGAATGTTAAAGGTCAAATTTTAATGCGCTTTGGTAACATGTTCAAGTCTGTGCTACCATATATGGTGCTGTATAAATTTTTTGCGCTAATTATTTTACCAAGAAAGAATCACAAAAAATCGAGAGACATTTTTACAAATGAGGCAAAGAAGTTGGAGCAAAGCGAATTTAAAAAATGGTTTGCACTTATTGCAGAGGTAAACCCATTGTTGCGTTTTTTTAGATTAAACGAAATAAGTACTCCCACACTGTACATAATGGGAGAGGAGGATCATATGTTTTTACCTGCCATTCGGAGAGTTGCTGAAAAACATGCATCTGCAGAACTAGAGGTTATTCCAAATTGCGGGCATGTGGTAAATATTGAACAACCAAATATCTTCAACCAAAAAGTGATTAGTTTTCTACCTTAAACCAACTCAGCCATGGAAAATAGCTGTAAAAGTTGTGGAACAGCACCAAAAGGTGATTTCTGTTATAATTGCGGACAAAGAACAATAACAAAACGGTTTACCTTAAAAGAATCGATTGGTTGCTCACTAACATTTTCAATTTAGAGCGAGGCTTTCTTCACACCACTTGGGCGCTAATTAAAAATCCAGGTAAAGTAGTTTCTGAATATTTGAGTGGAATTACCATATCTTACGCACACCCTTTTCGGTTTATTTTCGTGTGGGCAACTGTTTCGACCTTAATTGCAGTTTATACCGGCGCATATGATGAAATTGGTAGATTAAGTGTAGAAATGAACGGTCAATCTGCTACTAACAATGCATTCGCAACGGAGTATACAAAATTTTTGAAGCAATACATGAGTTTAATGTATTTGGTCTTGATTCCATTCTTTTCACTGGGAACGATGCTTTTTTACAGAAAACACAAGCTCTACTTCGCAGAACACTTGATACTAAATTCATTTAGTCAAGGTACTTCTATAGCAATTGGATTACCAATTATGATTTGTTACTTGGTATTACCTCCAGAGTCATATAAAATTCTAGGAGGGGTTAGTATAGTGGTTGGTATACAGGTTGTTTCTTATATCTATGCTCGTTTTTTCGGAGAAAATATGCTTCTTTCCATTCTTAAATATATTTTGGTTTTTGCATTAATGATGGTTTTCTTAATGATATTAGCTGTTATAGGTGTTTTGATTCATATCCTACTGATCAAATATGCTGGTTTTGAAAACATTTACGAAGGCTTAAAAGGTGCGGCAGATGCTGCTAAAGCTGCTGAAGCGACTAAGTAACTAATTGGTTAGTCTTCCAACATAATGTTCAAAATCTCCTGCGCTGCTTTTGAAATTTTAGTTCCTGGTCCGAAAATGCCGGCTACACCAGTCTTCCAAAGAAAATCATAGTCTTGCTCCGGAATTACACCGCCTACAATCACCATAATGTCTTCACGGCCAAAGCCTTTTAAGGCTTCCATAACTTGTGGAACCAGCGTTTTATGCCCCGCCGCAAGTGATGAAATACCAATAATGTGCACATCGTTTTCAACGGCTTGCTTGGCAGCCTCTTCAGGTGTTTGGAACAATGGTCCAATGTCCACATCAAAACCAATGTCTGCAAAAGAAGTAGCTATTACTTTAGCGCCTCGGTCATGTCCATCTTGACCCATTTTAGCAACCATGATTCTTGGCCTGCGTCCTTCTTTTTCTTCAAACTTATCAGTCAACATTCTTGCGTGTGTAAAGTCAGTATCTTCCATAGCTTCATGAGAATAAACACCGGAAACAGATTTTATTTCGGCTTGGTAACGGCCAAATGCGGCTTCCATGGCGTCAGAAATCTCACCAAGGGTAGCTCGTTCTTTTGCTGCAATAACAGCTAGTTCTAACAAATTACCTTCTTCAGCAGCAGCTGCTTTGGTAATGTCGTCCAATGCTGTTTTTACTTTGTCAGCATCTCTAGTATCTCGAATGTTTTTGATTCTTTCAATTTGTTCTTTTCGAACTTTAGCATTGTCGACATCTAAAATATCAATGTGAGACTTGTCTTTGGTAGTGTACTTGTTCACACCCACAATAACATCTTTATTGCTGTCAATTCTTGCTTGCTTTCTGGCAGCAGCCTCTTCAATTCTTAGTTTAGGTACGCCTTTTTTAATGGCTTTCGCCATTCCTCCTAATTCCTCAACTTCTTCAATTAACTTCCACGCTTTCTCTGCAAGTTCGTGGGTTAATGCTTCTACATAATAAGAGCCACCCCAAGGGTCAACTACCTTCGTAATGTCTGTTTCTTCTTGCAAATAGATTTGCGTATTTCTTGCGATTCTAGCTGAAAAGTCAGTTGGTAAAGCCATGGCCTCGTCTAATGCGTTTGTATGTAAGCTTTGAGTTCCACCAAAAGCAGCAGCCATGCCTTCAATGCATGTTCTTGCTACGTTATTAAACGGATCTTGCTCAGTCAAACTGTAGCCCGAAGTTTGGCAGTGTGTTCTCAACGCCATTGATTTTGGATTGGTCGGGTTAAAGCGTTTTACAATTTTTGCCCATAACATTCTTCCAGCTCTCATTTTGGCGATTTCCATAAAGTGATTCATGCCAATGGCCCAGAAGAAAGAAAGGCGAGGGGCAAACTCATCAATTTTTAATCCGGTGGCAATTCCTGTTTTTAAATACTCCAAACCATCTGCTAAAGTATAAGCCAATTCAATGTCTGCCGTTGCACCAGCTTCTTGCATGTGGTAGCCAGAAATACTAATCGAGTTGAATTTTGGCACGTGGTCAGCAGTATATTGGAAAATATCTGCAATGATGCGCATGGATGGCAAAGGAGGGTAGATGTAAGTATTTCTCACCATAAACTCCTTTAATATGTCATTTTGAATGGTTCCGCTTAATTTATCCGCGGAAACACCTGATTCTTCCGCAGCAACAATGTAGAAAGCCATGATCGGCAGCACGGCGCCATTCATGGTCATTGAAACGGACATTTTATCCAACGGTATTTGGTCGAATAAAATTTTCATGTCCTCCACTGAATCAATGGCTACTCCTGCTTTACCTACATCGCCAACTACTCTAGGATGATCTGAGTCATACCCTCTGTGTGTTGCCAAATCAAAGGCAACAGAAAGTCCTTTTTGGCCAGCTGCTAAATTTCTGCGATAAAACGCATTTGATTCTTCAGCAGTAGAGAAGCCTGCATATTGCCGAATGGTCCAAGGACGCATAACGTACATGGTAGAATATGGGCCCCGTAAATACGGAGCAATACCGGCAACATAGTTGACTTGTTTTAAAGAAATAATGTCTTCTTCAAAATAAGCTGATTTTAATTCAATTTGCTCGGCAGTATTCCAAGCGCTTACTTGGACCTCTTCTTTCGAATCAATACTGTGACTTAACCGTTTGAATTCTGGTCTCATGCATTTACATCTTTTGATAAAACTTTAGCAGCCATACCATTGGTGCTGTTTGCTGCAACTTCTAAATCTTTTGCTGTTGCGTTTTCGAATCGATTAACACCCAAAAAACTTCGCTCTTTTGAGTTGTATTGAGTAACTCGGCTTTGATGACTCTGATTCAACACCTGATCTAACTTTCCACTTTTATGGTAAGCAAGTAGTCCTCCTTGTTTTTCTATTTCTAGGAATAGGTCCCAAGATTTCTGCGCTAAATCCGCCGTAAGGCTTTCAATGTAATAAGAACCATTAGCCGCATCTCTAACCTGCTCAAAAGAAGATTCTTCTTTTAGTATGAGTGGAATGTTTTTAGACATTCGTCTTCCCAAAGCACTAGACTCTTCGAGTGCGTCAAAAGCCGGCAAACTCACCAAGTTGCAATTTCCGAGCACAGCTGACATTGCTTGTGTGCTTAAACGCAACAGGTTGGTGTGTGAATCTTTATGGGATTGGTAATACCTTGACGCGTCTCCCCAAATTACAATTCTGTGTTTCGTGTTGTATTGCTTGTAAAGTTGGTCCACGAGGTAGTGAAAAGCCCGGCCTTTAGAGATTTCGGTGAAGTAAGAGTTGCCATAGCCTAGCTTAAAAATAAAACTTCTAGCAACGGCATCTGGCGTAAAGCCTTCTTCCGTCATTTTGTCAAAATACTCTACGGCGTGCGAAAGAGTAAAAGCTAACTCCTGAACAACAGTTGCTCCTGCTTCCTTATATATGCTACCATCAACCATTAGAAAATGATCGGGCTTTAAATCGTTTAATCGAAGCTGAAAGACAGCCTTTAAGCTCGCTAAATTATCTTCAGCGTAGGTTTTCTTTTGCAGGAAATCTCGAAGAGGGTCAATGAGAAAGCTTTTCGGTAATTTATTCGTATTGATATCGTCTAAAAAGAAATAGATTTTCTTTCCCTCGGGTTTAGAGTGAATAAACTCTTTGTATTTTGACGCATTCTCGATGAAAGCAAAGTCTACTCCGTTTTTTAAACTTTCTGTGACCATTTCAACAGCATTCTCCTCTGTTGCGTCGAACAATTGAACATTGCCCCAATGTGTAGATTTTTTCTGAGCTGCTTGAATTGCTTGAATTAAATCGTTATTTGCAATGTTATCAACATTGTAAATTGGCTGATGCTCAATCTCATTTTCATCTTTCCAAACTAAGGATTCTTTGTAGTCTTTACCTTTTAAGTCTTTTATAATCTGTTCTTTCCATTCATCGAGTGAACTAGTCTTAAATTCTTCGAAAAGCGATGTATCCTCCATATTAGCTGCTTTGATTGCTTCTACGAAAATACTCAATACTATTTGATGTTGTGAGTAAATCTGCATGCTTTTCTAATGAAAAGTAACTACATTTACTAGTAATAAAAGCAACAGATTTGATTGATTTAGAAGCAGAGAATAAGGAGTTAGGACGACGCTATAGAGCATTGTTGAGAGTGAGCAAGGCCGCAAATAGCAAAGAGGACAAAGCACGAATTCGAAAGGCGTTTGATGTGGCGATTGAAGCGCACAAAGACATGCGTCGAAAATCAGGAGAGCCCTATGTGTACCACCCTATTGAGGTAGCCCGAATAGTGGCCGAGGAAATTGGCTTGGGAACGACCTCTATAGTTTGTGCTTTATTGCACGACACGGTGGAAGACACAGATATTACCTTGGATGACGTAGAGCGCTTGTTTGGGAAGAAAGAAAGAACCATTATTGATGGCCTAACAAAAATATCAGAAGTAATTGACTACTCTGCATCCATGCAGGCAGAGAATTTTCGAAAAATTTTATTGACCTTATCGGATGATGTTCGCGTAATTCTAATAAAATTGGCCGATCGCTTGCACAATATGAGAACGTTGGACGCAATGCGACGAGACAAGCAGTTGAAAATTGCCTCAGAAACAGTGTTTTTATATGCTCCGTTGGCCCACCGTTTGGGATTGTATGCGTTAAAAACAGAGTTGGAGGATTTATCGCTGAAGTACACAGACCCTGAAGTGTACAATGAAATTACGACCAAACTTAAAAAGTCGCAAGCTGTAAGAACTAGATTTGTTAATCAGTTCAGCTCTCCAATAAAGAGTGAATTAGAAAGACAGGGATTTGATTTTAACATTAAGGCCCGCACCAAATCTGTCTATTCTATTTATCATAAAATCAAAACAAAGCACGTAACCTTTGAAGAGATTTACGATGTTTTCGCAATTCGAATCATTTTAGATGCCCCACCAGAACGGGAAAAGGCTGCTTGTTGGAATACCTACTCAGTTGTAACCGATTTTTATCAGCCTAACCCTGACCGGTTGAGGGATTGGGTTTCAACTCCTAAGGGAAATGGTTATGAGTCTTTGCACACTACAGTCATGAGTCCCGGAGGAAAATGGGTAGAGGTGCAAATTCGATCAAAGCGAATGGATGATATTGCGGAGAAAGGATATGCCGCTCATTGGAAGTACAAAGAAGGGTCAGAGGAATCTAATTTCGATAACTGGATCAATAAAATAAGAGAGTTACTAGAAAACCCTGATTCTAATGCGGTAGACTTTATTGATGATTTTAAATTGAATTTATTTTCGGAGGAGATTTTTGTGTTTACGCCAAATGGAGAAATACGAAACTTACCAAAAGGTGCTTCAGCTTTAGACTTTGCTTTTGAAATTCATACTGAGGTAGGTTCTCATTGTATTGGGGCCAAAGTAAACCATAAGTTAGTTCCATTAAGTACCGAACTAACCAGTGGTGATCAGGTAGAAATTATTACTTCTAAAAAACAAAAACCAAATGAAAGTTGGTTAGACTACGTAAAAACCGGAAAAGCTAGATCCAGAATTAAGTCTGCGCTGCGAGAGGATAAAAGAAAACTAGCAAGAGATGGTAAGATAGCCTTCCTAAAGTGGCTCAAGAAGCATAAGATTAATAATAGTGAAGAGAACGTGAAGCGTTTACTAACCCTCTTTAGTTCACCTTCTCCATTTGAATTGCTTTACCAGTTTGAAATTGGGAAACTGAAGCTTTCGAAAATAAAAGAATTACAAGTTGAAGGGGGAGTTATTATTGGGAAAACGAACGAACCGAAGCCGAAAGAAGACTTTTCGGAGGTAGTGAGAAAAACCAATGTAAAGGAAGAGTCATTGGTCATTGGTGAAAATATGGACCACTTTGAATACACGCTTTCACTTTGCTGTAACCCTATTCCCGGGGATGAAGTATTTGGATTTATTACCATTAAGGAAGGCATTAAGATTCATAAAACAAATTGTCCCAATGCAGTTCAGCTGATGTCGAATTACGCATATCGAATTGTCAAAGCACGTTGGACTAGTCAGCAAAAGATTGCTTTTTTAGCTGGTTTAAAAATAACAGGAATTGATGAAGTAGGATTGGTTAACAATGTGACGAAGGTAATTTCGAATGAACTAAATGTGAACATGCGAAGTATTAGCTTCGATTCTAATGATGGCGTTTTTGAAGGAACAGTAATGGCTTTTGTTCACGATACCAAGCACTTAAAACAGCTAAACGATAAGCTGAAGCAAATTGATGGAGTGATTAGTGTAAATAGGATTGATTCGTAGGGCGAGAATGAATGTATTTAGTTATTTTTATGAAATCTATTTAATATATTAATAACATTAATGATTTAAAATGAAGTTCCTTCTCTATTTTTGTTACAATGAAATTTACAACTATCTATAAAGCTGGCCTAGCCGTTTGCGTGGCCCTCGTTCTCTTTTCTTGTGGAAGCAAAAACGCTACTACGATAACTGTACCTGCTACCTTAAGTGCTGAAGGTCCCTTCTTTGAAGGAGCTAATAGTTTAATGGCGCCATTATCTCTTGATTTGAGTGAGTTGGTGAAGGAAGAAGGCTTTGAAAGCGCAGCTGCTGTTCAATTAATTGATGTGAAACTGACCATTGATGATGAGAATGTTACTGACTTAGGTCTTTTCAAAAATGCCACGTTACAATTTGTCGGCAAAACTAATCCTATGACAACGGTGGCAATTCTTAACCCTTTAACTTTTACCGAAAATACAGCAACGCTTGTTACAAGTCAAGAAGCGGATATTAAGCCATTTTTTGAAGAAGATGAGTTCACTGCCTTGCTGGACTTAGATTTTAGCAATGATGAATATTGGGATGGCCTAGCAGTAAAAGTAAATATGAGTTTTAACGTAGAATATTAATACAACATGAATATGAAAAAGATAATTTCAACCGGTTTATTGCTTTTGGCAATAGTATTTAGTGGATCATTAACAGCTCAAGACAGTGCAGAGGCAGATAGATTAACCGGTGTTTGGGAGCCTTGTCATGGTAAGGCTAAAGTAAAAATCGAAAAAATCGCTGATAAGTATTATGGCAAAATTGTATGGTTAAAAGAGCCAATAGACCCTGAAACGAAGCAGCCTAAGTTAGATAAAAACAACCCTGATGAGAAATTGCAAAACAAACCACTGAGAGGCTACCGAATCTTGAAGGATTTTCAATATACAGACAAGAATGAGTGGACAGAAGGCACTATTTACGATCCAGAAAATGGAAATACTTACAGCTGTATCATTAAAATGACCGATGATAATACTTTAGACATAAGAGGATACATCGGTGTTTCAGTTTTAGGTAGAACAGATATTTGGAAGCGTTTACAGATGCCATCTAAGAAAAAATAGACATTAATCACAGTTAAAAAAGCAAATATGTTTCGACAAAAAATAGGGTTAATGATGCTGATGTCATTTGGTTTATATCAAATGACAACTGCTCAGACGGATACTACATCTACTGACGAAGAGGAAGATTACAGCATGTATGATAACCTAGATTTTGTTGATGAAGCAGCAAAGCGATATGCTCCTGCAAAAATCAAAGGAATTAGTCCTGCGAAACTTATAACGGTGGGATATGATTTTCAAGGAAAGTATGACATAACTGCTGCCGGTTATGAAACCAACGAAGGAAGGTTCGCAGAACAAACTGCAACGGTTAATTCAACTCAAGGATTGCGTGTTGAGGCGAATATCCCGGTGATCTCTAAAAATAGTTTGATTGTTCAAGTTGGTGCTAGACTATGGGATATTAACTATGATTTTGAGGATCCAACATCTTTAACCAACCCATTACTAACCACCCTGCACAACAACGATTTGGCTTCGATAGGGTTGAATACCACCATATTTAAACCTTTAAATGAAACAAGTTTCTTGTTGTTTCAAGTGGCGGCGGATATGAATGGAGATTACAATTTCGATGAATTTCAGAACATGAAATACACGAAGTATTCTATTGCTGGTATTTGGGGTAAAAGGCCGAGCGACAATAAGCAATGGGGTGTTGGTCTTTCAAGAACGTATAGAGGAGGGGATATGAACTATCTTCCAGTATTCTTATTTAACTGGACTTCAACAACAAGCAAGTGGGGAACAGAAATTTTATTTCCTGCAAGAGGACATGTTAGGTATACGGTAAATCCAAGAAGCTTATTGTTTTTTGGTTACGAAGCGGAAGGATATAGTTTTAGAATTGGTAATCAAGGTCAAGCCAGACCTGATGAAGATTTTGACGATTTAGAAATAAGACGAAGTGAGGTAAGAATTAGGTTCGTTTACGAACGTCAAATTAAAGGATTTCTTTGGTTGTCAGCTCAAGCAGGTTACCGATATAATTACTCTTTTAATGTAGATCAATTACCCGATGGAGAAGATTTCTACCGTGGATTTTTTGGCGATCAAGAGTTTATTCAAGAAAATGAATTAACTAACCCGCTGTACTTTAATGTTAGCATCAACTTGGTTAGTCCGTAAAGAACTTTCAACTAAATGATATAAAAAAATGGGCGTTAATTGCCCATTTTTTTTTCGCTAAACATTTATCCATATCTATGTGGTCGTGTTGTTTTCAAAGTTTTAAAGTGTCGAATATAACATGATAAATGTTAGCATAAAATAGAATTATAGACTGATTAATGTCATTTTAATTTATCCATTGAGTGATCAACTTTTTACATTCAAGTATAAACACAGAATGCATGCAAAACAATGATTCGTTACTAGAAAGTAAACATAAGTTTCGTCTATTCGTAACTGCTTCGTTTTCAAGTTTAGTTAAGTTAAAACAAGAAGGGGACAAATCCTCATTTAACAAATTGGTGTTGGAAATAATACCAGAGTTGAGGAAGTACATAAACGGTAGGTTAAGCACAGCAATTCAGAAAGGATCATTTCCTAGAGGGAAATACAAAGCCGATGAATTTATAGATCAATTGTTTATTGAAATTTACGATAACATTGAAGAGGTAGAAAGCCAAGAATACTTCTATTTATGGTTGTATAAAAGAGTTAATCAACTTTTAGATGATAGCATTGATGAAGAAGAGTTTGATGATTTTTTCTTTAAGAATATTGATGATTATTCTAAGCCGGAATGGGATGAAATGGAAGAAAATTTTAGCATTGATGGTGGGGGAGATTTATTGTTAATTGAGGAGTTGGATGACTTATCCTACAATCACAATGATTACGTGCTAAACCATGTTTTTGTTGAAGATAAGGAGAAAAAGATAGTCGAAAAAATTGATAAAGAACTCAGCGCTGAGCAAATTAAAAAGCACATCGCAATGTTGTTGTATAGTTTACCTGAACGAATGCGACGCGTCTTTGAGTTAACTGCAGAAAACATTGAACTAGAAGAGATAGCTGAATTGGAAGATAAAGATATCGAGGAGGTTCAACAACTTTTTTCAGAAGCTAAGGAAGCATTGCGCACGAGTTTTTTTAATAGGTATGCCTTAGGTTAAATAGAAAGCATAATTAGGAACATTAATATATAAATAGAAAAGATGAAAAATAAAGTTTACATGTCAGATCTTCACTTTGAGCATACTGCATGGAATAGTGAATTGGCATTTGAAAAAAATGAATTAAAAAATTCCAAAATAGATTGGAAGAAGTAGCATCTCGATGGACTACAAATGAGGTAATGGTTAAGGTAGAACATTTCCAAAATAATTTTTTAAGACACAATGAGGTAATCGATACCTTGCGACATGATATCAATAGTCACGAGCACGAGTTGGTGAAATTTGTAGAGGAACATCCTATCGCTTTAGACCATGTTCACTTTAAGGATCATACTGCATTCAGAGATAAAGTGGAAACACAACGAAAACTATATGCAGAGCTAAAAACAGAATTCTTGCGATTTTTAACGGAAACGATGTAGATAACAGTTTACAGTTATAAATTTCCGGTATAAGGTCCAACTTGTTGCATTCAATTAATGCCTCAAGTTGGATTTTTTTGTTCGGTGTGGTTATGAATGGTATCAAATTTTTCCGCTGCTCCTGCTTCATAAATATGGAACTGAAACATTTTGTGGCTTCTTGTTAGTAACCTTCGCGTAATCGTTAAAAACTTATTGATACTTAAAGAAATCTAGGCTTATGATTTTGATGAAATCAATTACTTTTGTTCCTTAACAACGATACATGGCTTCTAGCTTAGAAACAGTTGAAAAAGTAAACGAAATTTTCTCTGCGTATTTAGAGAAAAATGGCCATCGGAAAACCCCGGAACGCTTTGCCATACTCAACGAAATATACAATCAAGAAGGTCACTTCGACATAGAAACACTTTATGTTTCAATGAAAAACAAGAAGTATCGAGTAAGCCGGGCGACTTTATACAACACCATTGACTTGTTAAAAGCTTGTAATTTAGTGCGAAAGCATCAGTTTGGTAATAATATTGCTCAATTTGAACTATCTTACGAATACAAGCAGCACGATCACCTTGTTTGCACCAGATGCAATAAAGTAATCGAGTTTTGCGATCCGAGAATACAAAATATAAAATCTACCATAGGAGAGCTGTTAGACTTTAAAATAGTGCATCATTCCTTGAACTTATATGGAATTTGCAGCTCATGCGAAAATTTAGAATCAAAAATTTAGAACAAATCAGATGAAAGTTGATGTTTTATTAGGTCTTCAGTGGGGAGACGAAGGGAAAGGAAAAGTTGTGGATGTATTAACTCCTGAATACGATGTAATCGCTCGTTTCCAAGGTGGCCCAAATGCAGGACACACCTTAGAGTTCGACGGTATTAAACACGTGCTGAATACGATTCCTTCGGGCATTTTTCACGATAAAAAGGTGAATGTTGTTGGCAATGGTGTTGTAATTGACCCAATTCTATTCATGAAAGAGGTGAACAACTTGAAAGAAATGAAAGTGCCAATTAATGAGCGCATGGTAATTTCTAGAAAAGCTCACTTGATTTTGCCTACTCATCGACTTCTAGATGCTGCATCTGAACAGTCTAAAGGGAAAAAGAAGATTGGTTCTACCTTAAAAGGAATTGGACCTACTTACATGGATAAGACTGGTCGAAATGGCTTGAGAGTAGGAGACATTGAATCGCCAAATTTTAAAGAACGATATACCAACTTAAGAGAGAAGCATGTTCAGTTGCTGAATCAATTCGATTTTGAATATGATTTAAACGAATTAGAAGCAGAGTGGATGAAATGCGCCATGGAGTTTAAGAACTTTAGTTTGGTAGATAGCGAACATTTGGTTAATGCGCAGAGAAAAGAGGGAAAGAGAATATTAGCAGAAGGTGCTCAAGGTACTTTGTTAGACATAGATTTTGGCTCCTACCCATTTGTCACCTCGTCAAACACCATCACTGCAGGAGCTTGCACGGGGTTAGGCATTGCACCAAATAAAATAGGTGAGGTGTACGGAATATTTAAGGCCTATTGCACGAGGGTTGGTAGTGGACCATTCCCAACTGAATTGGAAGATGAAGTAGGAGAACTCATGAGAAAAGCAGGTCATGAATTTGGAGCTACTACAGGCAGACCACGAAGATGTGGGTGGATTGACCTACCAGCATTAAAGTACGCCTGTATGATTAATGGCGTAACCCAATTAATCATGACAAAGGCAGACGTACTAAGTGAATTTGACACCATAAAGGCTTGTACCGGATATAAGTACAAAGGAGAGGTGATTGACTTTATGCCATTCGACGTTGTAGGAGAAGAGTTGATTCCCGTTTATGAAGAGCTGGAGGGTTGGTCAGAAGACTTGACCGGTTTAAGCTCTATCGATGAAATTCCTTCAACACTTCAAACTTATATTGATTATTTGGAACGAATTTTGGAAACACCCATCACAATTGTTTCTGTCGGACCGGACAGAAGCCAAACATTGATGAGAGAAAGTTCATGGGCAACCGCTTAAAATATAAGAGTATTAACCTGAACGCGCTTGGCGTTATAGGTTTATTATTTTTAAGTTCAATTTCCATGTTTGCTCAAAAAAAGGAGCAAATAAAAATTATTCGCGCTGATATTTTAATTGGTACAGAAAAGAAAGGGTCAACGGCACAGCGTTTAATTGGAGACGTTCAGTTTAAGCATCAAAATGCTTTAATGTATTGCGACTCTGCCTATTTCTACAAGACTACCAATAGTATTGATGCATTTGGAAGCGTTAGAATTAACCAAGGTGATACCTTAAACCTCTATGGAGACTTTCTTCATTATGATGGAAATGAAAAGTTAGCTACCGTTACCGGGAAAGAGGTAAGGTTAGTTAGTCCTGACTTCGATTTACTTACCGATAGGCTACTTTACGACAGGGCTAATAATATTGCAAGTTATACTACCGGTGCGATTATCGAAAGTAAGAACGATAGCAATGTTTTAGTTAGTAAGCGGGGTTATTTTTATTCCAATCTGTCTACTTTTTTATTTAAGAAAAATGTTGTCCTAACCAACCCTGAGTTTGAAATGCGCTCAGATACTATACGTTATTTCACCACAACAGAAGTGGTTAACTTTTTAGGACCTACAACCATTATAAGCGATAGTAACCTTATTTATTGTGAAAATGGTTGGTACGATACTAAATTGGACCAATCAAAATATTTTGCAAATGCATACATCATTACAGATGGAAAACTACTAGAAGGAGATACTTTATTTTACGACCGAAAATTGGGCTTTGGAAAGGCAGATGGAAACGTTCAAATAACCGACACCATTGAAAATATACTGATCAACGGAGATCATGGTCGAATTTTTGAGAAGAAGGATAGCGCTATTGTAACAGATAATAGCCTGTTAACACAGCTTTTTGATGAGGACACATTGTTCATGCACGCAGATACATTTAAAGTTTACAAAACCATAAATGGCGATCAATTTCTTTTTGCTTACTATGGTGTAAAAATCTTTAAAAGTGATTTGCAAGGGAGCTGCGATTCAATTTCATATTCATTGACAGACTCAACAATTCGTTTGTTTTACGAACCCATTTTGTGGTCGGCCGAAAATCAGCTAACCGCTGACAGCATTGATATACGAACAAAGAATAATAAAATACATAGCTTGTATTTGGACAAAAACGCTTTCATCATTTCTGAGATAGATACCGTGCGTTATAATCAGATAAAAGGGAAAAACATGACGGGTTACTTTTCTGAGGGTAAGTTAAAAACAATTTATGTTAAGGGAAACGGACAAACTACCTATTATGGGCAGGATGATGCTGAAAAGTTTATCGGAGTAAATGTTGCTGAAAGTTCGGATATTCGAATTCTTTTAGGGGAGAAAAGCATAGAAACCATTACCTTTTTGAACAAACCAAAAGCAAAAATGCATCCGATGGGCGAGTTAGATCCAGTGACTGAATTACGATATTCAGGCTTTAAATGGTTGATTGAAAAGCGGCCGTTGAACAAGGAAAGTTTGTTTGAGAAATAATTAGCCAGACATTGACTATTGCTCAGCCTGATAATTACCTATTACTCCACTCTCCATTCCACACCTGCCTGCCGCAGGCACGGCTATTCATTCAACACTCTTAATACCATTAACATATTACCTTTAGCGACTTAGGTACAACTTGAATGACGAGGTCACCATTTGTTTCTCGAGGTTCCCCATCTAGATGATATTTGTGTGCCTTAATGATTTGTATTTTTTCCGCCTCAATCGATTGGTAATATTTTGAAGCAGTTAAGTTTTTACTAAAAAGCTTTAGCACAATGTCTGGTGTAAAATGAGCAGGAAAAGGTTTGATAATACAAACGTTTAATTTTCCATCTTCCATAGAGGCATCAGGAGCAATCCACGCGTTATTTCCATACTGTCCACCATTTGCAATGCTAATTACAAAGGCTTTCGTTTTTAGTTCGTTACCGTCAATGATTAAATGATAATCTTCTTCTTTATAGCCAATAAATTCATTTACGGCAATTTGCGAGTAGGTGAGAAAACCCCTGCTTCTACTTTCTGAAAATTTCCAACCCACATGAGCATCGAAACCAATGCCGGCAGTAGTTAAAAAAACCTCACCATTTAATGTTGCTGTATCTATTGTTTTAGTAGAAAATTGATTAATTAATTTAATAGCATCTTTTACTATTATTGGAATTTTACGATGGCGTGCAAAACCATTCCCTGAGCCAAATGGCAAAACACCTAACGCAACACCTGAATTAACTAATGCTTTTCCAACTTCATTTACTGTTCCATCACCGCCAACGGCAATAACGGCATCAAATCCATCTACTATCGCCTGATTTGCCAATTCAGAAGCGTGATTTGCTCTTACTGTCTCAACAACGGTGTATGAGATATGATCATCTAAATTACTTTTCAATAATTCTATGGCAGTTTTTTTACTTTTTACTCCAGAGACTGGATTTACAATAAATAGTAACTTCTTACTCTCCATTGTAGGTTAGTTTGTTGTTTACTATTCTTGCTTGGCACTGCTGGAGGTATGCTTTTAATTGTTTTTCAATCTTGGTTTGAATTTCGATTAAATCGATTTTCTGTGACTTAGCTAGGTTGTTAACCAATTTATTATCTTCTTTCCAATCATAGAGCCCAATGGTTTCTTCGCCATTAAATTGCAAACAGTAATCACCTGTAATAATTTGATAAATGCCATTTAAATAACTTACAGAGAAATGCATGGTATCATTAAAGGCAGATTGGCCAAAACTTATGATTGAACTTTCTACCCCCAATAAATCTAATGTAGTAGGGAAGATGTCTACTTGCTGAGTAACGGTATTGATTATTGTATCGGGTAAGTATTTCGGACAGTAATAGGCGATAGGTATTCGGTACATTCCAACTGGGTTATTGTACCATTGATTTGAATTCGCCTGAGTATGATCAGCGGTGATAATGAATAACGTATTTTCGAACCAAGAAGATTTTTTAGCTTCAGAAAAGAATTGTTCTAGCGCATAATCTGAGTATCCAATGCTTTCATGAATTGGCAAGGTCCCTGTTGGAAACTTGCCGGTGTATTGCTTGGGAATTGTGTAGGGATGGTGAGAAGAAAGGGTGAATATGCTACCAAAAAATGGAGGGGTCATAGCTGAAAACTGCCCTATGCAATATTGAAGATATGGTTCGTCAAATATTCCCCAATTGCCATCAAAATCTTCTTCATGTGGATAATCTTCTTCACCGCAGTAGTTATCGATTCCTGCAATCTGTGTAAAGGCCTGGAATCCCATGGTACCGTTTGCTCCTCCATGATAAAAAGCAGAGGAATAACCTTGTTTTTTTAAAGTTCTAGGCAGACTTTCTATCGCATTTCCTCCATATTTACTAGATATATAGGAAGTATTACTTAAGGTAGGAATGCTTGATAAAATAGCCGGCAACGCTTCAATGGATTTTTTACCATTGGCAAAAGCATTTTTAAAAACAACACTGTGGCTAAGCAGGCTGTCTAGAAATGGAGTGTAGCCAATTCCATCATTATAAAAGCCAATGTATTCTTGAGAGAAACTTTCAGCGATGATTAAGACGACATTTAGATTTTTCGAAACACTGTCACTGGAGAATTTTTGTATTGGGCTGTAAATGGAACTTAGCTCTGTCTCATCAAAGTAATCTTTAACTACAATACTCTCTTTATTTGTAGACTTTATTAAGGTAAAGCTAGTGTTTGTTACTAAAGGAATATTCTGAGATTTGGCATATTGAGATGCTTGAATTACATTTAGTGGTTTCAATTGCACGCCTCCTCTAAAACCAACAAAGGTCAATGCAAATACCGGTACGCTAAATAGCAGATAAGCCTTCCACGACAAACGTTCAGTTTTAATCTGATTGATTTTCTCGTAAGCTACCTTAACGAGCCAAAAACAGAGTATTGCTAGAATACCCAAATACCAATAATCATAAATGAACTGGGGTAACAAACGAAAAACATCTTCTTCAATCCCTTTGGTAGTAAATAAATCGGAGGTAGTTCGTTTTTGGGTGAATTTGAAATATTCAAAATCTAAAAAGTTGCTAGCAATAGCAAGAGCAGTAGAAAACAAGAATAAAATCTTTTGAAAAAGCGTATTGGATCGCGGGAAAAACCAAAGAGAAATAAAAAAGGGCAAATATAAAATTGTGATGGTTAACCAATCGAAACGCAATCCGCCGATAAAGTTAATCGCTTCTGGTTGTGGAAAATAATTGGAATTAAATAAGTAGAAAAGCACCCTAAATAGGCTAAATAACCAAAAGAGTAGTGCCAATTTTAGCCCAAAAATGATGTAGGTTTTTCCCAGTGATTTCATTCATCGTAAAAGTAAGAAGACTTGGATGAGTATTTTGTAGCTGTAGTTTTTTAAATATTTAAAAAGTACTTAGCAATCATCACGATTCCACTTATGGTCATAATTAGAACGACCAATTTTCTAAATCCTTGATCGCTCATTTTAGAAAGCAATTTTTTGCCAAAAATGTTTCCAATAACAGCACCCAAGCCAATTAGGATTCCATAACCCCATAGCTCCCCATGGAGAACTCCCAAAAAAGTGTAGCTACCAAGCTGAGCAAAGCCTGCAAAAAATGAGTTTGCCGTTTTAGTGGCAATTAACTTCTCTTTTACAAGTCCCATGTTCAGGTAAAATGGATTTAATACAGCACCTGTGGCACCAAACAGAGTAGAAATGAGGGTCACTATAAAACCCAGTGGAATAAAGTACCATAATTTCATTCCAAAAGAAGTTTTCTTTTTACCAAAACGAAATTGAAATGCTGTGGAAACTAAAAACAGACCCAATAACAATTGAATCCATTCTGCATTAAGCTCAACAAAAATGAGTGCACCGACAATAGCACCAAGCAGGGCAGAAGGAACGTAAAACGCAACCAGCTTCCATTGAATGTCTTTCCAGAACAATATCAGACGAGCAGGCCGCCCGATCATGTTACCGAGGTTAACAACTGGAGCGACCACGGCAGGACTTAGATAAAATCCTACAATTGGCAGCAGAATTAAAGCCCCACCACCACCAGATAAGGTGCTGACAATGTAGGCGACAATTCCGCACAAAAAGAGGATGAAATAACTCATGGAGTTAGAATCAGAGGTCTTTTAAAATTAAGTTTGGATGACCCCAACGTTGTACGGTTTTTCTATGGGGGCATTATTCGCTGCCTCAATTCCCATGGAAACCCATCGTCTGGTGTCTAATGGATCTATTACATTGTCTACCCATAGTCGGCTTGCAGCATAATAAGGTGAAGTTTGTTTGTCGTAACGTTCCGTAATTTCTTTTAATAATTTGTCTTTTGCTTCTTCTGTAATTACTTCACCTTTTGCTTTTAAGGTAGCGACTTGAATTTGTAACAATGTTTTAGCTGCAGAAGCTCCGCTCATAACCGCAATGTTTGCAGTGGGCCACGCTGCAATAAGTCGTGGATCGTATGCTTTTCCACACATGGCGTAGTTTCCGGCACCGTAACTGTTGCCCATGACAATGGTAAACTTAGGTACAACTGAGTTGGCCATGGCATTTACCATTTTTGCACCATCCTTAATAATTCCCCCATGCTCAGACTTTGAACCCACCATAAATCCGGTGACGTCTTGTAAAAATACAAGTGGAATTTTCTTTTGGTTACAATTCATAATGAATCGGGCGGCTTTATCTGCAGAATCTGAATAAATGACTCCACCAAAATGCATTTCGCCAGTTTTAGTTTTTACCAATTTCCGCTGGTTGGCAACAATTCCAACTGCCCAACCATCAATTCTAGCATAGCCACAAACGATGGTTTTTCCGTGCAAGGCTTTGTATTCTTCAAATTCGCTATTGTCAACCAGGCAGTTAATAATCTCTTTTACATCGTACTGTTTGTTTCTATCGTAAGGAATTTTACTGTAGAGTGTCTTTTCATCAGTATTTGGCTTTACCGACTTCTCTCTGTTAAATCCGGCTTTATTGCTATCGCCCATTTTATCCATAATGTTTCGAATGGAGGTGAGGCAATCCTTATCGTCTTTACTCTTGTAGTCGGTAACACCCGAAATTTCACAGTGTGTGGTTGCTCCACCCAAGGTTTCGTTGTCAACATCTTCCCCAACGGCCGCTTTTACCAAATACGAGCTTGCTAAGAAGATAGAGCCTGTTTTATCAACAATTAGCGCTTCATCACTCATAATGGGTAAATATGCGCCGCCTGCAACACAAGAGCCCATTACTGCCGCTATTTGACTTATTCCCATGCTGCTCATAATGGCGTTGTTCCGAAACATTCTACCAAAGTGTTCTTTGTCCGGAAATATTTCATCTTGCATGGGTAAGAAAACTCCTGCACTGTCTACAAGATAAATGATTGGCAACCGATTCTCAATAGAGATTTCTTGCGCTCTTAAATTCTTTTTTGCGGTAATTGGGAACCATGCACCAGCTTTAACTGTGGCGTCATTAGCAACGATAATACATAACTTTTTACTGACGTATCCAATTTTTACAACAACTCCACCGGAAGGGCACCCTCCATACTCTTCATACATGCCATCTCCCACAAACGAACCAATCTCAATGCAGTTATCTTTATCATCTAGTAAAAAGTCAATACGTTCTCTGGCAATAAGTTTACCTTTAGCATGTTGCTTGTCAATTTTACTTTGACCGCCACCTAAATTGATTTGCTCTTGCTTTCTCTTTAAATCGGATATCATCATTCGGATGCTGTCGTCATTTTTACTCTCCTCAATATCAATCTTTTTTGCCATCTGTTAATGCTTGATTAAGTTGTGTTAAATAGAGTTTACTTTCAGGTCCTAAGTTAAACAGCAAATCTAGAATACTCAAATTTGGAATAAATCCATGTTTGTCTTCGAAAACCTGAATGTATTTGGGCAATGAAACGGATTCTATTTCTGTTTTGTTCTTGGGGTTGATGATGGTTCTCCAATCGGGTTCTTGTTGGTCGTAACTTTCAGTAAATATGACAGTAGACGAAATCCCGATTAGTTTGCAAATAGCCTGCTCTATTTGCGAATTACGCAACAGTAAATTTATCTCTTTAGAAAAAACGAGTGGTTTTATTTCTTCCTCATAGAATTCAAAAAAGGGAGAAGCTCGATAAGCCGACTCAATGGAGCGCCAATGCAATTGCTGCCAATCTTCATCGTAACTTATTTCAATTTTTTCAATTAGAGTATGGTTTTTCCATTTTTTAAGCGGAACAACTAAATTTAACAAGCCATTTGCTCCATAGATTTGATATCGACTTCGATAACTTTGTTTTATAAAATGCTCTTTACGCTCTGTACGATAGTTTCCAGCATCATAAATTAATGCATATTGGAGAATAGGAGCAAAACAAGAGGAGGGAAGGGTGAGCATTTAATTGATTGCTGTTGAAATAGACTTATTGGTTATAACTACGGACACGAAATTAAGAATTTGCAGCTCTAGTCGTTAACCTTCACAAATAGCAATACTATGTTAGTTCTCCCATTTTTTTAAAGGAGATTAGCGAAGTATGAATGTATTAGTTGAAATTTAGATTGAAATAGTTGACCCAATTCTCACTACTTAAATTTCCGTATATCGATTGCAAAAAAGAAAAACTCTCTGTTATAATCTGTTCTTTGTCGCTGCTTTCTTGAAGGGACACGATTAAGCTCAATTGTTTTTTAATAGACTGTTCGTTTCCGTTGTAAAAAGTAACTTTCGTTAGTTTCGTAATCTCTCCACTACTTGTATTAATTTTGTAAAACTCCAGTTCATTGCTTTTTTCCTCATTTGGAAAAAGTAAGTCGTGGTCTAGTTTAATCGTATTGTCTGAAAAGCTTAACTCTCTCTTGTCATCTGATTTGTCAACCACGAAAAACCGTGTGTTATTTGCGCCTTCCTTTTTCGGGTGTACTCTTTTTCAATACTTGCTCTCTTACTTTCATTAGAAAGTTGATATGCTTCAACCGTTTTTGATTCAGCAATTTTCCATGCAAGATCATTGCTCTTGTCAATTTCTTCTTTCCAAGAGTCGCCTTGAGCGAACCCTTCGAAACTCAATAATACGATACAAATACTTAGGAGTAATTTCAAAATAGTAGATTAAGTGAATAGTCGAATAGCCTCTTCTAACAACTCGAACTTATCAACAGGAACAACACCTACATTCTCACAAACTAAACCTCCGGCTAAATTGGAAAGCTCTGCAATCATTTCAGGTTCTTGATCAAGCGCTAAGCAAAGTGTTGCAACACTAATGACTGTGTCGCCTGCACCTGAAACATCAGTAATATCTCTGTGGTGGGCTTGTACATGATGTTTTACTTTAGGTGAATTGATAAAAACTCCTAATTCAGAGAGTGTTATTAGTGTATTTTTGTTCTGTAATTTAAGCTCTAACTTTGCAATTGCAGCTTCTAATTCATCTTGATTCCTGTGATTGAAATCTATTTTTAGACCTTCTTTTAATTCTTTTAAATTGGGTTTAAAAAGGGTTACACGGTTGTAGTTGATGAAGTTGTTTTTCTTTGGATCTACCGTTGTAGGAATGCTATTCTCAATCGCTAACTCTACCACTTTTTTAATAAGACTAGGAGTGATGCACCCTTTGTCATAATCTTCAAAAATAATAGCGTCAACTTTTCTTGATTTTACGATTAACTCAATTTTTTCTATAAAACTAGCTTCTTCTGTCTCATTTAAATCATGCAAGTCCTCGCCGTCAATTCGTAACATCTGGTGATTGTTCCCAATAATACGAGTCTTTTTAGTTGTTCTTCTATCATAGGATTGAATCAATCCTTCAGCCGTTTGACCATTTTCTTTAGTAAGCTCGATGAGTTCTTTCCCATCATCATCAGCCCCAATTACAGAACAAAGTATAGGCGTTGCTCCCATTGCTTTTACATTTAGCGCAACGTTTGCTGCACCACCCAAACGAGATTCTTTTTTCTCAACGGCAACAATGGGCACAGGCGCTTCAGGCGAAATTCGATCTACCTTTCCCCAATAATAGGAGTCAATCATAACGTCTCCAATAATGAGAATAGTTAAGTCGTTAAATTTTTCAAATAACCCGTTGAGTTGTGACTTCGACGCTTTCATTTTAGTTCAATTGGTTTAAGGCGTTTTCAATCCGATTCATAGCGTCTTCTAAGACTTTTAATGATGTTGCATATGAAATTCGAATGCACTCAGGACTTCCAAAAGCTTCACCGGTAACCAATGCTACTTCAGCAGTTTCTAACAAGTACATGCACAAGTCTGTTGCTGTATTAATCGCTCCTTTACTGTGTTTTTTACCAAATAGCTGCGCAATATTCGGGAAAGCATAAAATGCACCTTCCGGCAGGTTGATGAGTACACCATCCATTTTCTGAAGTCTTCCAATCACATAATCTCTGCGCTCTTTGAAAGCATCTCGCATATGATATGTTTCTGAAGGATCCATTTCCATGGCTTCAATTACCGCTCTTTGAGTAATGCTGCATGTTGCGGAAGTAAACTGACCTTGAATTTTATCACATGCTTTTGCGATCCATTCCGGGGCTCCAATATATCCTAATCGCCAACCAGTCATAGCAAAACCTTTAGAAACACCGTTGATGGTAATTACTTGATCATAGATTTCGTTAAACTGAGCTAAACTTTCGTGTTTACCTGCAAAGTTGATGTGCTCGTATATTTCATCCGCTATCACGTAAAAGTCCTTTTTAGTCGCAATAACCTTAGTTAGTGCTTCTAATTCAGCTTTGCCATAGATTGAACCGGTTGGATTACATGGACTGCTGTAAATCATCATTTTTGTCTTGTCGGTGATGGCAGCACTCAACTGATTCGCAGTAATTTTAAAGTCAGACTCAATGCTGGCTTCAACAAATACCGGGACGCCTTCCGCCATTTTAATGATTTCAACGTAACTCACCCAATAAGGTGCAGGTAGAATGACTTCATCACCGGGATTAACCAAACTCAAGACTACATTGGCAATGGATTGCTTTGCTCCAGTAGAGGCAACAATTTGGTTTGGCGAATAATCTAAATTATTGTCTCTTTTGAATTTCTTAGATATTGCTTGGCGTAACTCTAAGTAACCTGAAACCGGTGTATAAGACGTGTAATTATCATCTATTGCCTTTTTTGCAGCATTCTTAATGCGATCTGGTGTGTGAAAATCAGGTTCACCTAAGCTTAGGCTAATAATGTCTTTTCCTTCAGCTTGTAATTCACGACTTCTTGTTGCCATCGCAATGGTTTGCGATTCAGATAATTGGTTTATTCTTTCAGATACGTTGTGCATATGGATTCTAATGGGTATTGTTAAACAAAGCTAATGAATTCGAAAATCTATTCTGTTATTATTGAGATGAAGATTTTTAATTTTATTCAATCATATAAACTATTTTTACGTTCATCTTAGAAAAATAATATGGAAGTAGTGCTAGAAATTCTAAAATACACCATCCCCTCAATTGTAATTTTTGTTGGAATGTATTTTATTTTAAACAGCTTTTTAGATAGTGAAGAGCGCAAAAGACAACTCAAGCACAGGACGGATAATAGTAAGTTAATTACGCCCATAAAACTTCAGGCTTTTGAGCGGATGATTTTATTTCTTGAACGCATAAACCTGAGCAATTTAGTAATGAGAACGTATGCTAACGGAATGACTGCAAAGGCACTTCAATCAAAAATGCATGCTTCGATTAGGGAAGAGTATGAGCACAATATCGCCCTGCAATTGTACATTCCCAATAATACTTGGAAGATGATTAGATCATCGAAAGAAGAAACCATTAAGGTGATTAATAATTGCGCAGATCAGTTAAACGATGATGCTAGCGGATTGGAGTTAAGTCAGTTTATTTTAGAATTAGTTGGGAAAGTAGAAACAACTCCAACAGAAATTGCAATAGACGCATTGAAAAACGAAGTGGTTAAAGCGTTTTAATTATGACTGAGGGGCACAAACATCATCACGAGGATTCGCTACACCTGAAAAAGGGTTGGTTCAGTAAATGGGAAGACTACATTGGAGAGTTCGTTTATGGAGGAATAGACGGCAGTGTAACAACCTTCGCCGTTGTTGCAGGTTCTGCAGGTGCTGGGCTTGATTCTTCAGTAGTGATTATATTAGGTTTTGCAAACTTAATTGCAGATGGGTTTGCGATGTCAGTTGGTAGTTATCTCTCCAATAAGTCAGAACAGCAGAATTATGAAAAGCACGAAAGAATAGAATATTGGGAAGTGGACCACCTTCCGGAAAAGGAGCGAGAAGAAATTCGTGAAATTTATGCAGCCAAAGGCTTTGAAGGAGAATTACTAGAACAAGTAGTAGACGTTATAACATCGGACAAGGACAGGTGGGTAGATGTAATGATGAAAGAGGAATTGAACATGATTAAAGAAGAAAAATCTCCTTTAGCCATGGGCGCAATGACTTTTGTGTCCTTTGTGTTGATTGGAATTGTGCCGCTAATTGCATACTTGTGGGATTACACTTCGTCAATCTCAGATTCTACTCACTTGTTTAAAGTTAGCATAGCGCTGACTTCATTTGCTTTTATTGGTATTGGTTGGTTGAAGTCATACGTTGCGCAAACAAGCAGAATTAGGAGTATTGCAGAAACCTTGTTTTTAGGCGCTGCTGCTGCAGTTTTATCTTACATTGTAGGAAGCTGGCTAGAAACCTTGTTGAATTAGCGCCAGCTTATTTTTTCTTCGATTGGATTATTTTCTTTTCTTGGAATTTCGGGAAGCCCTTCCTTGGAAATTCCCAATTGCAGAAAACCCATACATTGGTTATTTCCTTCTAGTTCTAAAAAAGATTTCATTTCATTACTAAAGGCCATTTTTGGAGTGCTCCAATAGCCGATAATGCCCAATGACTTCATTCCAAGTAGCATGTTCTGAACAGGACAAGCAACAGCCCATTGTTCTTCGAAAACCGGCACGCTTTCTTTTGGGCAGCGATTCATACAGATGGCAATAACGGCAGCAACATTTTTAGACTTTTTTTCAATTTTATGAAATTTCTTTTCGTCAAAATATTCGTTTGAAGTGTTTGATTTATAGATGGATGCAAGTTTTCTAAAGAAAGTATTCTTTTCTTTATTTTGAAAAACTACAAACCTCCAAGGCTCTGTTCGTCGGTGCGAAGGGGCATAGTTAGCCAATTCAAGTAGTTGTAGAAGTTTATTTTTTTCAATAGAAGCGTTTTCTGCCATTTGTTGCGCAAATAGAGATTGCCTTTGAGAAATAACTTTTTTAACGTTGTTATAATCCATAGATATGTTTTTTAAAGGCTATTAAATTAGCACTGTACAGAAGTAACATATTTCAAGTCTAAGAGTTGAGTTTTAAAACTAAAATCTCAAAGTCCTTCTTTTGAATTTGCAAAAGTAAAAAGACTTTAAGATTTGTTTTGCGGTTTAGCTTTCATTCACCGTTAATACTTGTTTTGTTAGGTATATCAAAACTCATTTGAGTAATTTAGTCTTCCAAATATAATTATAGAAAGATGATAAGAAGTGTAGTTGGTATTTTGTTGATTTTTTGCGGCACAGTACAGGCGCAAAATTACTGGCAACAAGAGGTGGCGTATGAAATGTTCATTGACATGAACGTGGAAACGAATCAGTTTACTGGTAATCAAAAGCTGACTTATACCAATCATTCGCCTGACACCTTAACAAAGGTTTTTTATCACTTGTATTTTAATGCTTTTCAGCCGAACAGCATGATGGATGTTCGTTCAAGGTTAATTGAAGACCCGGACAGAAGAGTAGGAGACCGGATTTTAGGTTTGAAAGAGGATGAAGTTGGTTACCAAAAAATTGACAAACTCACTCAGGATGGTAAAAAGTTAAAATACCAAGTAGAAGGAACAATATTAGAGGTAGAATTAGCCAAACCACTTTTGCCAGGTCAAGCTACCGTTTTTGAGATGGATTTTAATGCGCAGGTTCCACTGCAAGTTAGAAGGTCAGGCAGGGACAACAAAGAAGGCGTGCGTTATTCAATGACGCAATGGTATCCTAAAATGGTAGAGTACGATTATCAAGGTTGGAATGCGAACCCATATATTGGAAGAGAGTTTCATGGGGTTTGGGGAAGCTTTGATGTTAAAATACAAATTGATAAAAGTTACGTTTTAGGCGGCACGGGTTACGTTCAAAATCCTGAAGTAGTTCAGCATGGATACGGAACAGGAAAATCTACTACTCCAGAAACGCAAGGGGAGAAATTGACGTGGCACTTTAATGCACCATTGGTGCATGATTTTGCTTGGGTAGCAGATCCTGATTTTAAACATACGACTTCAACCTTAGACAATGGAACAGTTTTACACTTTCTTTATCAACCTGATACTAACTACACCGCTTGGGATAGTCTACCAAAATATGGGAAGAGAGTTTTTGAAATTATGAATGCCAACTTTGGCGAGTATCCGTACAAGCAATACACGGTCGCACAAGGTGGAGACGGAGGCATGGAGTATCCGATGCTGACATTAATTACAGGTAAGCGAAGCAAGGGTAGCCTAATTGGCGTTACCGTCCACGAAGCAAACCACTCGTGGTATCAGCATTTATTAGCAACCAATGAAGCGCTTTATCCTTGGATGGATGAGGGTTTTACTTCTTATGCTTCAGATTTTGTGATGCACGAATTGTTCCCAACTTTTACTCCCTATGAAGGAAGCTACCGATCGTATTTTAGCTTGGTGGCGTCTGGCAAGCAGGAAGCGCTCACTACTCATGCAGATCATTATGAGACCAATAGAGCTTATGGCACAGCATCATATTCTATGGGATTAATTTTTCTTCGTCAGTTAAGTTACGTAGTAGGCGAGGAACTACTAATGAATAGTTTGCGACGATATTTTGCAGAATGGAAGTACAAACACCCTACACCAAACGACTTTATTCGTGTGGTTGAAAAGGAAAGTGGATTAGAGTTAACGTGGTACCTAGAACAGTGGATTGGAACTACCAATACAATTGACTATGGAATTAAATGGCTGCAAGAGGATGACGAAACAGATAAAACCCATGTTATTTTAGAGAGAAAGGGCAAGTTGCCTATGCCGGTTGACGTTAAGATAGTGTATGAAGATGGAAAAGAAGAATGGATTAATATTCCTTTGCGCATTATGAGAGGAGAGAAGTCTGCAGAAAATGAAATGAAAAATTACAACGTCAGAGCAGATTGGCCATGGACATATCCTACTTATGAATTGATTTTAGATTGTGAAGAAGTGGATATTAAAAGTATTGAGATTGACCCACCGGGGCGTATGGCGGATGTCGACCGTTCAAATAACGTATATCCAAGGGTTGATCAAACCATGTTTCAGCCCAAAGCTAAGTAGGCAACATTTTTAGACTTATAATTGTCATTAGTATATGAAAACAGCAATAACAATTTCAACAATAGCTTTATTCATTGGTTTGTTTAGTGCTTGCATCAATGATGATGAGGGCACAACAACGCCTGAGCCTCTGCCATTGCAAAGAGGAGATGTAGAAGTGAATCGTTTTGTTATGTCTTTTACTCCAAGGTCAGGCGGAGGAGCAACACAGGTTTTTGAATTCTATGATCAAGATGGAAATGGAGGAGCCGATCCAATAAAAAATGAAACCTGGACATTAAACTCAGGATTCTCAGGAGGCATTGCAAATTATAATGCAAATATTAAGTTCTACCGTGATTCGCTTGAAGTAACTGACCAAATAGAAGCAAGGGGAACAAACTATATTGTTTGTTATAGAGATATGAATACCAATAACTTCCGTATTGGTGATTCTAATTTGGATGCCAATAGTTCAAAGTTAGGCACAGAAACTACTTGGCAAGTACTTAATAATGGAGCGGGGAACGTAAAAGTTACCTTAAATTACATTCATTTAAACAAACAGGGACTTTGTGATGCAGGAGTTCGTATTTTTGAATCAACAATTAATTACCAACATCAATAAAAACTATCACCAATGAAAATTAGACGTCTATTAATACTCGGGTCAGCACTTCTTTTTATGTCAAGTTTAATGGTTTTTACCACGTCTTGTGGAGGAAGTAAAAAAGCTTCATATTCAAAGGTTAAATCAGGAAGTGGAATGGGTAATACGAAGCACAAAAACAAACACGTTTGGGGCAAGTAGTAGACCAAACGAACACATAAACTGAAAAGTGCTAATTATTGAATTAGCACTTTTTTTATGTCTAAAATTCGGTTGTCCTTTAGGGTTCTTATTTCTAAGAAATACACCCCTGAAGTTAAATTGTCCGGTAGCTTAACTTGATTTCCATCAACTTGAGTTATCAATTGTCCTTTTACATTTCTTAACCGCAATGAAAAATTAACATCTCTGCTTAAACGTAATACTTCTCCGGGTTTAACCGGGTTAGGATAAATTGTAATATCCTTTTCTCTATCATTCCTTTCCGCCAATGAGGTAAAGTTTCTCACGCAAAAAGTATCTGTGCTTAAAGAAGTTCTAAAGTTGTTCTCAAAAAATAGGGTATCCGACTGACTGTTGGTGATAAATAAGTATCCATTTCCAAATGTGTTTGTAGGATCATTAAACCCATCACCAATCAAATCAAATATGGAAAACCTAAAACATCCATTGTAAACACAAAGTGAATCAGTGTATATTGCACCCCCGCTAATATCAGGATATCCCGGGCTTGTGTATAAGATATTGTTCGTGTTGAAATCTTCTAGTTGCCATGATGTTTCGCTTCCGTAATCGTCAGACTTGAAGGTTAAATAAAGGTAATCCGAAGTACTTGTATTAATATTAAAAACAACAGAGTCTGTATTGTTTGTTAAATTTTGGTCAGTAAGGCCCGCAGCTCTTGCAGTTGCAACTAATACATTCCTTCCATTGGCAGGAGTTAGATTTGGAGTGATAAATGTTATTACTTGCTGTTTGTTAGAAACAGTTGTGTATCGAATCGACTGAACCGGACTTCCATTCAAAGCATAATCAACATAGAAACTATCTACAGCAATATTCCCAATATTCTTTACTCTAAATGTAGCTTGAACACTTTGGGTGCATTCAAAGTCAGGTATTCCATCAATATCCAAGAGGCTTAGGTCTACATTAAAAGGTGCAGGGTTTGGATCTAACCCATCTAGCACAAGTGCTCCTGTGTTATCCGGATCCAACCAATATTTAAGTTGTCTTAACGTGTCTGTTGAAGTACTCCAAGAATAGGAAAACTTACCATAATAATCTTCTGCCAACAATCTGCATGACGCATCACCTCCGTGTAATTGTCCAACAATACGTTGATTAACATCGAAAAGCGCCGAGCCAGAAGAACCTCCTTCCGTAGTTCCATTTTCCCAATTCCCTACTCTCCAATGGGTAACTCCTAGAGAATAATAGCCCGAAGTGGTTAAAAGGTCTCTGTCAACAGATATTTTCTTTACATCTCCAGCTGGATGATGAATACCGACTGATTTCGAAGAAGCGATGTTCTGATTGTTCCAACCTGCATAATACACGTTGTAACTAGCAGGAGGAGAAGTACTCAATATTCTCAATTCGAAATCAGAGCCGAAGTTCACCGCAATTGCTTTTCGAGCGCTTCCACTGATAGAGTTAGAGAGCAGTCCGTCAGTGTTTGGACTGCAAAGCGCACTTTCATAGCCAAAAATGAAAATAGAATTATTTTGAAGTCCACAATGTGCTGCTCCCAGTATGTAAGGAGTCGTATCTTGACGCACATTATTAATTAGGGTTGCCGTGCAAAATCGTGTGTTGTTAACTGTGGTAACCATTGCGACAGCTCGTTTAACATCTTGCCAATTTTTCCCTTCTTCACAATTGACATTAATGTGACATCTGCCCGAACTCTGAAAAACTTTTTGCACTTTATCGTGAATAGAGCGGTATCCGTAGATTACTTCATTTAGTGAAATTGTATTCTGTTCCAGTTCGTTTTGTGGAACGATTAATTCTATGGTAATCGCACTTCCCTTGATTGGGCGAATCGAAAATAACTGATCTTCTTTGTTGTTTTTTACTGTAATCGCTCCTAAAACATCAGAAAAGTTATCGTTGTAAACAAACAGTTTAGCAGTCGAACTTAGTTGAAAGTTATTGAAATTCAGATTAATGCTTTCAGCATGTTGAAAGCTAAGTCTCAATTTCCAGGTGCTGATACCTTCATTGTCATCATGTGACCACTCTCCAGAATTGGATAAGGTATAATTAACTGGAAGCAAGGTTCCGAATCTCCAGGCAATTTCTTTATGTTGATCCGTAACGGCGTCCTCAGTAATTTCAGCTGCCACATTCGGATCTGTAAGTTGAATGGTGTACGACTGCATATTGCCTTTCTCAGAGGCATTGGCATAAGAAGCAGGAAGTTCTCCCGTTTGAATTTGTCCCCAGCCGATAAACGAGCTTAAATTTGCCAATACAAAGGCTATTATCTTTATAATTCTCATACTTGTAAAGGTAAGTAAAACAGTAATGCTAATTATATGACGAATAAACTTGATACTTGGTTTGTTGGCTCCGAAAATCGGAAGTCAGCAGTAAGCATCTTCTATCCTAAGAAAAGAGAAAAGGCAGAAATTGTTCTTTTTGCACATGGGTTTAAAGGATTCAAAGATTGGGGTCATTTTCCGTTAATACAACGCTACTTGGCGAATAACGGTTTTATTGTGGTTGCATTTAACTTTTCACACAATGGCGGAACCGTTGAAGAAGAAATAGATTTTCCAGATTTAGATGCATTGTCGAATAACACTTATCAAAAGGAAGTTGAAGATGTTGGCTACGTATTGGGTTGGATTAAAGACAATAAGACAAATTATTTCACCGGAGCTAATATTGAACGAATACACATGATTGGTCACAGTAGAGGAGGAGGTATTGCTTTGGTTGCTGGGAGTAAGTACGACGAACTAAAAAAAGTTGTTACATGGGCAGCTGTAGCAGACTTTATGGAACGCTTACCCGATGCGATTGAACTTCAAAAATGGAAGGAAAGCGGCGTATTTTACATTAAAAATGGCAGAACCCAACAGGATATGCCCATGAATTATAATTTTGTTCAATCTTTGCTCAAGCATCAGGAGGAATTAAATATTGAAAAATCTGTTCGAAAGTTAGAAAAGTCGCTATTGGTTATTCATGGCGCAAATGATGAAACAGTTTCGGTTGAAAATGCTGAGCGAATTAAATCGTGGAAAAACGAAGCACAATTAAAGGTAATTGCTAATTGCAACCATACCTTCAACGGAAAGCATCCCTGGATTGAATCAAATTTACCAAAAGCTACATTAGAGGCTTTAACACATACTTTGGCGTTCTTAAAATTTTAACCGTGGACTTGGTGGGTTCTTTAATTCTCCAAACTGTTGGGCGTCAAATAAAAATTTACCTGCAATGGCAATCATTGCTCCATTGTCAGTGCAATATTCGAATTTTGGCAAATGCACTTTCCATCCATCTGCTTCTTTTGCTTTTAGTTGTTTTCTAAGTTCTGAGTTTGCGGACACTCCTCCTGCTATTGCTACTTCAGAAATTTTATAATCTTTGACCGCCTTAGTCAGTTTTTTGAGTAAAATAGTAACAATGGTGTGTTGCACTGAGGCGCAGATATCATTTAAATTCTCTTGAATGAAGTGAGGATTTTCTTCTACTTTTTGTCTTAAAAAGTAGAGTATACCAGTCTTTAAGCCACTAAATGAAAAGTTGTAACCTTTCATGTTGCTGATTTTAAAAGGGAAAGCTAAGGGGTTGCCTGTTTTAGCATATTGATCAATTTGTGGACCACCTGGGTATGGAATTTCCATCATTTTTGCTGCCTTGTCAAAGGCCTCGCCCGCAGCATCGTCTAAGGTATTTCCTAGAACTTCCATTTCAAGAAAACTTTTTACCAGAACAATTTGTGTGTGACCCCCACTTACGGTAAGGCATAAAAAAGGAAATTTTGGTGTACTCGCATTATCGTCAATAAAATGAGCCGATATATGAGCCTTCATGTGGTTTACCTCCAACAATGGTTTATTTAGCCCGAGTGAAAGACCTTTGGCAAATGAACTTCCAACCAAAAGCGAGCCCAAAAGTCCCGGACCTCTGGTATAGGCTATGGCGTCAATATCACTTAATGAGCAATTCGCTTCCTTTAACCCTTTTTGTAAAACAGGAATAATATTTTGCTGGTGCGCTCTGGAGGCTAATTCTGGCACTACACCTCCAAATTCAGTATGAATTTCTTGATTTGCTACGTAGTTCGACAGAATTTTATTGCCCTTTAAAATTGCGATTGCAGTATCGTCGCAAGAACTTTCTATTCCTAGTATAATACTTTGTTTCTGCACCATTTATATTTTGCTGAACTTTGCCTGTTAAAGTTTCAAAAGTATCAAAAAAGCAGGTAAAATATTTCTTCGGGTTATAATAGTTTTATTATTGATAATAGGGCTGTTATGGGCGTTATTACAATTGCCAAAAGTGCAAACTTTTGCTGCTCAGAAAGCTGCCAAGTATTTATCTAAAGAACTGAATGTGCCTGTCACATTGAGTCACTTAGAAATCGATTTTTCGAATGAGTTGATTTTAAACAACCTATACATCGAAGATTTGAATAAAGATACCTTGCTTTATTTGAGTGAATTAGAAGTGTCTGTTAGTGACTTAGACTTTATAGAACAAACGGTTGGCGTGTCGATTCATTTACGAGAATTTAATGCCAAAACTTACGTATTAAAAAACGACTCGGTATTTAATCACCAATTTTTGTTGGATTACTTCTCAACTTCGGATACCAGCGCTATCCAAAGCGATTGGGAATTTAAGTTGAACGGTATTGAAATTAGCAATGGAAAATATGCGTTCAATGACTATAATAAAGATCAAATTGCGCATGGAGTGGATTACTTTCACCTGTTGGCAGATTCAATTCACCTAGTTGCGACGGAGTTTAATTTTGAAAACGACACGGTTATATTTGATTTGCAACAACTCGCTTTAATAGAGCAATCGGGCTTCAAGTTGAAACAGCTGGCGGCTAAAACAAAGATATATCCAGGAGTTTTTGATTTAGAAGAATTGAATATCGTTACTGGAGAAACCAATATAAAAGGTTCTTACGCTATGATCGCCAATGATTTTTCTGATTATTTGGATTATAACAACAAAGTCGAAATGAAAGGGGATTTACGGTCTACAGTTGTTAACATTAGAGATTTAGCCTATTTTGTTCCACCATTTTTGGGGATTGAGAATGAGGTTTTTATAGATGGGACAGTAGAAGGGACAGTCGCCAACCTACGAGCAAATGACCTTCAACTCAAAATAAATGGCGGTACGTCTTTAAAAGGAGATTTTAGTTTTAGAGGTCTTCCTGATTTTGAAAACACGTTTATATATACGGAACTAAGTAACCTCAAAACTTCTGCATACGCGCTGCGAAGTATCCCTGTTCCACCCTTTGAAGATCAGAAAAATTTGAACATTCCTGCATCATTTAATAAATTGGGTCAAATTAATTTTAATGGAAATTTTACAGGTTACGTTTTTGATTTTGTTGCTTTTGGTTCTTTTTCTACCGCGCTAGGTAACCTCAAAACCGATGTTCTATTAAAACAAAATTCTATTGAGCAATATGAATATAGCGGGAATTTAAGTTCTACACAGTTTCAGTTGGGACAATTGTTAGAGGAGGAGCAACTAGGAGCTATTGCTCTAAATGTATCGATTATTGGAAGCGGTTTTACAAAGGAGGATGCTGATTTTAAAACAAAAGGAGTTGTAAACTACGTGGAGTTTAGCGAGTACAAATACAAAAATGTTAAGTTGAATGGCTCTTTTAGTAAAGAACAGTTTACCGGAATAGCAAGTGTTAAAGACGAAAATATTATTGCGGACTTTAATGGAAATATTGATTTAAATAGAGTGAAACCGGTTTCAGTTTTTAAGTTGAATGTATCTAAAGCGAAGTTGGCAAGGTTGAATTTGTTTAATAAGGAAGACCTCTTAACTGAACTTTCTTTTGAATCCGAAATTGACCTGAAAGGAGCTTCTATAGATGATCTCTCAGGAACTGCAATAGTTCGCTATTTGAAATACAAAGACTTAAAACTAAATCATAATGTGGACCAGTTTAGTTTAACAGCGGGCAGCAATAAAGGACAGCGGAAAATAGAACTACTATCGAGTTTTGTTGATGGAAAAATGGTGGGTGATTATCGGATTGCTGATTTAAGACAAACCTTTGAAAACTTATATCACTTGTTTTTTGATTCAACCGGTGTACCTGTGGAAACATCTCCTCAAGTTTTTGATTTCTCAGCTCAGTTTAAGAACACAAAACCAATAACAGAAGTGTTACTCCCAGAATTATCGATTGAAGAAGGAGCTTCCATTCAATTGCACTTCTCTAGTATTGATAGTGTTGCAGATTTAGAAGTACGCGGAAATCATGTAAGTTATCAAAAAAGTAGTTTGAATGGGTTTGACTTAAACTTGAAGACACGCAAAGATTCTTTACAGGTCAATTTTAAAAGTGAAAAGTTGCAATTGGCAAATTTAGAAAGTATGTCAGGAGTTTCTTTACAATCAAATTTGAAAAACCAAGTCAACAATAATAAAATTGTGATTGAAGAATGGGGCAGTAGAATAAGCCAAATCGATTTTACCATAGCCAACCATCTTCAGAACTTTCTTCAAATGGATTTTGCTTTTATCAATTCAAAATTTCAAGTTAAGAATGCATTGTGGACAATTGAGAATGAAAATCGAATTCAGTTAGACAGTGGAAGGTTCAGTATTCACAACTTGAATGTAAGTAACGATTTACAAAAATTAAAAGTTTCAGGCAATGCGTCTGATCATGTTAAGGATACGTTGAATGTTGATTTAAAAGAAATTGACCTCCAATTTGTGAGTTCGTTACTGCCTGAGAATAGCATAGAAATGGAAGGTGTTGCCAATGGCACTGCAGCGGTAATTTCAGTTTATAAAGATTTGTCATTCACAACAGATTTGAGATTGGATAGTTTGTTTATCAACGATGTAGAAATAGGTGAGTCCAATTTAAAGAGCACTTGGAATTCTGAACTGCAGGCATTAATTGTGGATGGTAACCTAGGCGATGCAAATTCAGATATATTAAGAGTAACAGGGAGTGTATTCCCTTTACAAAAAGAAAATAGTTTGGATTTAAGTGTCAATTTTAATCAATTCCCCTTGGAGTTAATTCGTCCGTATTTGGTTGACTACATCACCGGTATTGAAGGGTACTTAAAAGGTGAAGTAGCAGTAAGCGGAGAAGGTAGCGCTCCTTTGTTGAAAGGAATCGTTGGGTTAAATCAATCCAACTTTCTCGTAAACTATTTGAATACGAGCTACAGCATTGATGATCAAATAATAGTTGAACCAGACTTTATTGGTTTTGATCTAATCAAAGTAAAAGATAGCAAGGGAAGCCCGGCAATAGCAACAGGAACTATATTTCACGACAACTATAGTAACTTCAACTATGACATCGGATTAGAATTTAATAACTTTTTCAGTTTAAATACTACCGCCAAGAACAATGAATTGTTTTACGGAAAGGGATATGCATCTGGAACGGCTAATATTTCGGGATATGGAGACCAATTGATTCTAGAGCTAGATTTAAAAACAGAAAAAGACACAGATTTTAAAATACCGTTAGAGGAAGGTGTTGATGTTTCTAGTTCAGATTTTTTAGTTTTTACTAACAGTCCGGACTATAACAAAGAAAAGGCAGAAGAAATTGATTTGAGTGGCATTGAATTAAATTTCGATTTGGAAATCACCCCTGATGCTAAATTGCAGATCATTTTTGATGAGCAAGTAGGTGATATTATCAAAGCACAAGGACAAGGCGACTTAAGTATGATTATTAACACCATTGGTGATTTCAATATATTCGGTCAGTATTTGGTAGAAAAAGGAGATTACCTTTTTACACTTCAAAACGTTATTAATAAGCGCTTTGAAATTGCAAAGGGCAGCAGTATTTATTGGGATGGAGACCCGTATCAAGCGGTGTTAAATATGCAAGCAATTTATAAGTTGAGAGCGCCTCTTTATGATATATTTCCTAATGATTCTACCGATGAATATAAAAGAAGAACACCTGTAGAGTTGGCACTAAAACTCAATGATAATTTGATGAATCCAAGTATAAGTTTCGATATTTCACTTCCAGAAGCTTCTGAGCAAACGAAACGACAATTGGAATCTGTGTTATATGTTAATAATAACGATGTAAACCCTCAAGAAATGAATCAACAAGTATTTGGTTTGTTAGTGCTGAATCGCTTTTTACCTACATCAGCCACAGGGTCTGCAGAAGGAGGGTATAGTGCCAGAGCACAGAGTTTAAATAATGGCTATGAGTTTGTTTCAAATCAGTTGAGTAACTGGGCCTCTCAATTAAGTGAAAATTTCGATGTAGGGCTAAAGTATCAGCCCGCTGATGAGCTAAATAGTGACCAATTTGATGTATCTGTTTCTACACAATTATTTCAAGATCGCTTAACCTTTGATGGAAATGTTGGTTACACCGGCGATAACCCAGATTTACAAAATCAAAACTCTGGTTTTGTGGGTGAGTTTACAGCAATTTATAAGTTAAAAGATGGCAGGTACCGATTGAAAGGATTTAATCGTTCTGTAACCAATAGCTTATTGCAATTAAATAGCCCCTATACCCAAGGAATAGGTTTCTTTTATCGAGAAGATTTTGACACCATTGGAGAACTCTGGAGGAAATACTTTGATAAAAAATAAGTTACAGTTAGATGAAGTTGGAGTGATAATTCCAACTTTTAATGAGGCGCAGTATTTAAAAAGACTGATTACTTCATTAAAGGAGCTTGGCCTTTCTAAGATCTGTATAGTAGATGCAGAAAGCGCTGACGAAACGGTAGCTATTGCAAAAGAACAAGGCTTAACAATTTGTTATTCCACCCAAAAAAATAGAGCGTTTCAATTGAATTTGGGAGCGCGGCAATTTGAAACTGAGTTTTATTTATTCATCCATGCGGATGTTTGCTTAACAGAATTGAATGAATCGTTTTTTTTGAAGCAAATAAATTCAACTAATTTCTCCTTCGGTAACTTTAAACTTCAATTTGATAGCGAACATTGGTTTTTAAAACTCAACGAAAAGTTTAGTCACTTAAAAGTTGGTGCATTTCAGTTTGGCGATCAAGGCTTATTGGTGAAAAGGCGAGCATTTGAAGCTGCACATGGATACGATGAAAAGCTTCTTTTTATGGAAGGAAATGACATCGTAAGAAGATTGCGCAAAGGGTTCAAGTTTCATAAAATGGATTCTAAACTACTGGTTTCCGCTAGGAAGTACGAAGAAATTGGAGTGTATCGGTTGCAGTTTAGTTACTTCCTAATCTATTTCTTAGCTCGATTAGGAGTTTCTCAAGTAAAGCTTAAAAATCAATTTAAACGTGTTCTAGGCTCTTAGTGAGCTCTCTTTATTTACTTCCTTTTAGCTTTTTAGCGACTTCTAAACTTTTAGAATTGTGTTTCTCTAATCGTTTTAAGGAAACCAGATCTCCTCCGAATCCTCTAAAATACTTTTCGACGGCTGCAACACTGCTGCCTTCAAAATTAAATTGTTTAATTCCAAGCTGTTTAAAGTGTAATAAGGCTTTCCAAGTAAGTAAACTCATCGCCCCTGAATTTTTGAACTCTTGGGCATTTCCTCCCAATAAGTAGTACGCACTTTTGCTGTCAAATATACCTAGTAAAACAGCATGAACGTCTTCTCCTTCTGTTGCTTTCCAAACTATACCACAGTTGTACTTTTCTACAAATGCTATCATTCGTTGAAAGTAATCTAGTTCAATTTTATTCTCAATAGATTGATTGAGGATATTTTGGAGTAATAAAGCGTCACTTGTTTCAGAAATTTGAATTGTTTTCCCTGCTTTTTTGATTTGCTTTCTATTGTTCTCTCTTAAGCCAGACCAAAGGGCTTTTTCTTCTTGCACTAAAGAAAGAATATACGTGTAACGGTTTGTTTCAGTGAAACCAGCCCATTGAAAAGCCAACGCATTGTTAAAGTCGAGGTGAAAGTTTTGGGAATACTCAGAAAAGGAGGGAAGCTGTTCAATTAATTCTCGATACGCTCGGTGTTCAAACGCAATTCGAGTAGTTGTCTTCTGTCCTTTCGGATAAATGAGAAATGGGCCACCATATGGAGTAAAATGGGCATTGCTGATAAAACTCCAAGGACCTTTGTTTCGGATAAAATAAGGCATTATGGCGTAGGTTTGCTCACCATTATTTAAAATGGCAACGTCCCAACTATCTAGAACGACTTCATTCCACCAGTTAAACTGTAAAGAAAAAGGAAGCTTTTCCGCATGTTGATCAGAAAATTCTTTAAAAAGTTCTTTTGCTTTCAAATTCTCCATTTATTCGTGGTCCAAAGTAACAAATCTTTGCTTTCTTTGTGGCATAAACGAAACATTATGTGGCAACGTATCCAATCCCTCTTCTTTTTATTGACGATTTTAAGTAATGCAGCAATTTACTGGTTAGACCTTGCTGTAATTCAGGCAGGAGGTAAAAGTTTCAATTTCACCTTGTATAAATTGCAAAGTGCTGAAGGAGAGGTGCTATATAGCAGTACCATGCTGGCTATACTGTGTTCCATCTGCATTGTTTTAAGTGGAGTGGCTTTTGGAATGTTTAAAAGACGTCAGGTTCAAATTAAACTAACGCAATTGTTGTTGTTGGTGCAAGTGGCCTTTTTAGTGGCCATTTTCTTTGTGGTTGATAGCACAGTTACTGGCATGGTCCAGTTGGAAAGTCCTATAGTAGATTATGGTGTTGGGGCTTATTTGCCGCTTATTCCATTCGTGTTTATTTTCTTGGCAATAAAGGCCATTAAAAAAGACGAGGCCTTGGTTCGGGCAGCGGATCGGATACGCTAGACTCTTTTCTCCAACTCAATAACTTCCAAGTTCTCAACTTGTCCGTTGTTACAGTCAAATCGCATGAGCGTTAAAACTTGGTGAAAGCCATGTTTGCCTGCAGCACCAGGATTTAAGTGGAGTAAGTTTAATTTTTTGTCCGGCATCGCTTTTAGAATATGCGAATGGCCACAAATGAAAAGTTGAGGAGGATTGCGGTAAATCTCTTCATATACTCTTCTGTCGTAACGGTTGGGATAGCCTCCAATGTGTGTCATCCAAACATCAACCCCTTCGCAGTTAAACCTCTGATTCTCGGGATGAGCTCTTCGAATTTCACCGCCATCAATGTTCCCAAAAACCGCTCGTAATGGTTTCATTTCGGCTAATTCATCCGCTAAGCTGAGCCGACCTATGTCGCCTGCGTGCCAAATTTCATCCACCTTTTCAAAGTGATGTTTTACTCTTGGGTGCAGATAGGAATGCGTGTCGGAAATAAGTCCAATTTTTTTCACGTTACGAAGTTAAGTTTCAAAAACTATTCAGTGCATCTTTTGTAGCTTTGAAAACCATCTTTGAGAACGATATGAATTTTCTTCAAAAAAATAACATTCACCTAATTTCAGATTTACGTACTATTTCAAAATCAATCGTAGATGCTGATTACAGCCAAGTCTATGTGCTGATGGATGAAAATACCAATCAACATTGCTTGCCGCTGTTACAGGATGCCTTGGTTGATGATGAAGTGTATTTCTTCTTTTTAGAAGTTCCATCCGGCGAGGCTTCAAAAGATTTGTCGACTTGTGCTTCGTTGTGGGAAAGCCTTTCGGAAGACAATGCAGATCGAAAAACGCTAGTCTTGAATTTGGGTGGTGGAATGATTACGGACTTAGGTGGCTTTGTGGCAAGTTTGTACAAACGCGGTATTTCGTTTTACAATATTCCTACCTCGCTGTTAGCTATGGTTGATGCCGCTATTGGAGGTAAATGTGGAATTGATTTTGTAGGCTTTAAAAACCAAATTGGTGTATTTCAAAATGCTGAGCAGACTTTTCTATACCCTCCCTTTTTAGAGACCTTACCAGAGTTGGAGTTTTGGAGTGGCATGGCAGAAATGTACAAACATGCATTAATTAGCGACACAGCACATTGGACTGCCTTGAAAATATTTGATAAGGCAGAGGTTACCCCTCAGTTAATTGAGCAGTCTGCAGCCTTGAAAGCAGAAGTAGTTGCCAATGATCCGTTGGAAAAAGGAGCACGAAAAAAACTAAACTTCGGGCACACCATTGGACATGCAGTAGAAAGCTATTTTTTACAAAAAGAAAAACCAATGCCACATGGCTATGCTATTGCTTTTGGAATGATTTGCGAAGCTCACATATCCGCACAACAAAACCGGTTAAACTTGGTGGAGTATGATGAAATTGAAGATTATCTAAAAACGAAGTATGAATTCCCAACCATTCCTGAAAAGGATTTTCCGATACTATTTGAATTCATGCAACAGGATAAAAAAAATGAACACGGAAGTGTCAATTTTACTCTGCTAAATTCAATTGGGTCTGCTGTGATTAATCAAACTGCTACGGAAGACCAAATAAAGGCCTCTTTAACTTATTTGTTAGACGAATGACTCTGATTTATCAACCTTCGGATGAAGTTGCAGAAATTGAGCTGCCAAGTTCTAAGAGCATCTCGAATCGTTTACTGATTGCTAAGGCTCTATCGAACGATCAAGTTCAGTTGGTAAACCTTTCAGCTGCTCAAGATACGTTGGCGCTTCAAAACGCATTGAGCTCAAATGCTGAAATTATAGATGTTGGCATGGCAGGCACAGCATTCCGGTTTTTAACTGCGTTTTATTCGCTAAAGGCTGATAAGGTAATTTTAACCGGCACAAAACGCATGAAAGAGCGACCTATTGGGATTTTAGTTGATGAGTTAAGATCACTTGGAGCTAATATTAGCTACCAAGAAAAAAAAGGTTTTCCGCCATTAAAAATTTTAAAAAGTGAATTGAAAGGAGGGAAGATTTCCATTGATGCATCTGTGAGTAGTCAATACGTCTCTGCACTATTACTTATTGCTCCTTATTTAGAAGATGGATTAGAGCTTACGTTAGATGGAGATGTCGTGTCCTTTCCGTACATCGATTTGACGATCAATTTACAACAATTACTATCTATCGAGGTTTATCGAAAAGGTAACACTATAAAAGTAAACCATGGTTCATATAGTTCAGAGCAAGAAGTGGTAGTTGAATCGGACTGGTCATCTGCAGCATTTTTCTACCAGTACGTTGCACTTTCAGGTAAAAGTTTGTTCATTAAAAATTTAAACTCAAAGTCGCTTCAAGGTGACGTCGTGTGTTCAACAATATTTAAATCATTGGGTGTGGAAACCGAATTCAAAAATGCTGGTGCACTTTTAAGCTTTGATTCGGAACGAGTAGTAGATGTATTAACGCTCGATATGACTGAAACACCTGACTTAATACCTTCTGTTGCCGTTACTGCATCTCAATTGGTTGAAAAAATCACAATTATAGGCACAAAAACCTTGTATATAAAGGAATGTAACCGAGTAGACGCGATGAAAAACGAACTATTAAAAGTTGGTTCTGTGTTAACTGAAATTGATGGTAACTCATTTGAAATAGAGGGTTCAAGAATGAAGGTTCAGAAAGATAAAACCGTATTTACAGCTTATGGCGATCATCGAATGGGGATGTGTTTAGCGCCACTAGCTGTTTATAGCGACCTGATTATCGATGAAAAAGAAGTAGTGGAGAAAAGTTTTCCGAATTTTTGGAAAGAATTAGAGAAAGTTGGGATTTTCAGTTAATCGTTTCTGTGTCTCATTCTTCTTTTAAAGTGGGCACTTCCAGTTAGGTTTAAAACCTGCCTAAGGGTTGCACTAAAGTAACCCAAGGCAATTAACATCCAAACAACGTAAAGAATTGAATAATCAACTACGCTGTAATTATAACACGTAATGATACTCATGAGTGTGTTGAAAAGGTTTAAAAAAATAGTTACTGTTGAGATTTTTCTGGGAACTTGTTGAAAGGCTAGAAGGTTAACTACACCATTAAAAATCAATATCCCACCTAAGAAGTTGTCACTTCGTATAAAAAATTCAAAAGAAAACCCAATGAACAACCCCATGCTCATCAAATACCAATTTCTTGTTGTCTTATAGCGTTTAATCATGTTAAAATTTAAACCTTAGTTGAGCTTTAATTTCGCTTCGTGTATTGCCATCTATTTCTTCTCTTCCTGTGCCTATGGTTGTCCGATCAGTGTAATACGTTTGGGCAAAGCGCAACCACAAGTCTATCCCTCGTTTTATTCGGTATTTTGTTGTAATGCAGAACCTTGTGCCTCTGCCACTGAAAGCGGGTATTGAAAAGGCGTATAATACATCATTTTCATAGGCATAAATTCTACTGTTGTAACTATCTGTATCAAACAGCGCATATCGCAAAGTCAATGATAGTGGAAAGCTAAGTTTTTTAAACCGTATATCTTGATAGATTAATAAACCCTCCTCGTTTTGTCCATTTCCGATGGTATAGCGTGTAAATTCAACCCTACTTTTCAGTTCAATTTCTTTCGTTACTTGATATGCAAAATTTAGGCGATAGTTTGCTAATCCTTCTTGAGATAGTGACCGTAAGCCCTCATTTGAAACAGTGTTGTCGTTTCTTCCTCTAGACCGTTTACGGTACCTAAAATAGGCAGTCATTTTCTTAGAAGGTTTGTAATCAATTTGAGCCAATAAGCGATGTCCGGTTGAAGGCGCATCTGTTTGAAAGCGCAACCAATCAAAACTAAAGCGATCGGCAAAAGCAGAGATGGTAATCGTTTTACTGGGCTTTGCTTCGAGACCTATAAAAGTTCCATTTTCATTGGTGTTGGTGGAACTTTCTCCAATTGCATTGCTTTGAATTGGAATAAAATTCTTCTCGAAGCGCCGATTCTGAATGGCAAATGACAAGCGTTTGTCTAACACAATCAGCGCACCAACGGTGTGATCAATGCCGCCGTCAATGCTTTTTGAAACCTCCCCGAATACGTTCACATTCTTGAATAAGTAACTAAAATCGGCACCAACATTGGTATTCTCATTATCCAATTGACTGAATTGATTGTAAGCTGAAATTCGAGGCTGAAAGCTTGCGTCAATTCTATTGTGAACTCCAGTTATACCAAAAGAAAAGTTTCGTTTTTCGTAGCTTAAATTGGCTCCAATAAATTCCTGTAAAACAACATTTTCATCTTCAATCTCATTTGGTGTCCGGTGAAAGCCGTCCTCAGAGATGGAGGAGATAATGTTCTCGTTGGCTAAGGTATCTCTGCCACTAATGTTAGCATCTGCTTTTTTTGAGGAGTAGAAAAGTGTCAATTCCAAATCTTTGTGCTGCAGTGTGATGCCACCTCCGCGTAAAAATAAATCCTCTTGTACAGAGGTATAGGGCCTTAGTTTTGGAGCATTTCGTTTTAAGGTAAAAATACTTGGTGTTCTACCAAATGCTAAACCCGACCAGAAGGTTAACCCCTGACCAAACTGTGCTTGAAAATCTCCAATGGCCAATTGTTTAAGTACTCCAAATCCTTGCAAAAAAATGTGTCCCGAATAAAAATCAAAACCATAGTTCTTATTCACTTTCCCAGAATCAAGTGTATCATCTTCAAATGTAAATCGTTCACCGGCATCTTTTTCGGCTGTAAAACCTAAACTCAAGTTGTTGGAATAGTTGAACCTATACCTGGTAAATAGTTTGTCTTGACTTCCTAAATAACGAGCATTTTCGTTTTCAGCTAAATCCTCAGCAGCTATTGAACTGAAGCCTTCTTGCTCTTCCAAAATCCTAGTGTATCTAATAAATAGGGAAGAGGACCCCTCATTTAAAATATTGCGAAATGAAAGTTTAGCCTGATCTAAGTCTCCATTTACCTTTACGAATGGTTGAATAAGGCGAATGGTTTCCACGTCAAAACCTTCAACACTTTGCAATTCTTCTAGGGTAATTAGTTTTCCATTTTTTTCGATGTGTAGTAAAAGAGCATTGATTTGAATACTGTTCAGTAATCCTAAGTCTTCGAGGTCTATTTTTTTAGCAAGGTTTAAATTGATGGGACGATTGTAGAAAATTTCAAGTTGCTCAAAAAGGGTGGTAAAATCGGCTTCTCCACCTTCGTTAATGTCAAGCAAGAAATCAACCCGTTGCTCAATAATATTCGCTTTTTGCTCTTCTAACTCTTGCCCAAATAAATGAACACAGTTGAATAAAAAGCAAAAACAAACGAGATACTTCAAGCGACTCATGGAGCTTTAAATGAGGGAGAATAAGAAAGAGAAACTTGAGGACTGAAGCCTAAATTTGAATCAAATCCTGATGCGAAGTCTAGTTTAAATTGGTCTAAATTTAAACCAAAGCCAAAACTGCTTAAGGCAGGGTTTGTGGCATATCCTGCTCTAAAATAAAGCAGATCTATCGCTTTGTATTCCACCGCTACTCTCACATTCGCATCAAAATCGATATCCTTAGCAACTTCTGTAAATACGGTTACCTTCTTCGAAAAATCATATTTTAACCCTAGCTTCAGTAAGGTGGGTAAACGTTCATCTGTGAATTCGGCCAATTTTGCCCGGTTTGGATTAATTACCACGGCAGAAAGCGTTAATTCATCGTTGATGAGAGCGAGTATGCCAATATTTCCACTAAAAGCGTTGGTTTGTCCATAACCATCACCAATTCGAGTTGACGAATAATTAAGTTGTATCCCCATGGCGAACTTTTTCCCAACTGCTGACCATAAGAAAGTCCAATTCTATTTTCATTCAAGGAACTATAACCAAATTGGTTTACACTAAAACCAAAGGACCCATTGGCAACCGGAGCTGTAATAACAGCTGTTTTATTGGATAGCTCTGAAAGTAGAAATTGATTTTCGTAAGAAATTCCTGTTTGCCATTTTTTTAAAGAAGCCAATCCTGCTGGATTATTATTGGTGCTCCACAGGTCACTAGTTAAACTAGATGTTCCTGCAAGTCCATAAGCGCGAGCTCCTGTAATTCCCTCATTTTGTGCCTGAATCAAGCTCGCAAAAAGGGTAGTAATTACAATGAGTAATCCTTTTTTCATAACCACTAAGATAAAAAGATTATGTTAAGGTCAGTAATAAGAAATCGTTAATTCCTGATTTGAATTAACGAACTCCTTGCTCGGGATACTTTGGAGTTGCCTTTCTGTAGAACGACTGAATGGTTTCTAAATCTTTCTCATAATCACCTGTTGGGGTAATTAAAGGGCCAACGCCTGCTTCTTTCTTCGCATAATCTAAATAGCCAAGGGCAATTGGAACATTTGCTTTTTGTGCGATGTAATAGAAGCCTTTTTTCCACTCAGGAGAATAGCTTCTAGTGCCTTCCGGAGTAATCATAATCGCGAAATTGTCGTAATCGTCGTACAAAGCCGCCATTTTATCTACCATGTTGCCTTTTGCTTTTCGGTCTATAGGAATTCCACCCAAGGATTTTAAAATGAACCCTAACGGGAAGAAGAACAACTCTTTTTTTACGGTATAATTGACTGGAATTTCCATAAGGTAGAAGGCAGCTCGTGCGTACAACAAGTCCCAATTGGAGGTATGTGGTGCTGCAATCATCACCATCTTTTTCACTTTGTAAGCGTTATTTGCAACTATCTTCCAACCTGAAATCCAAAATATTAAACGAGCTAAAAACTTCATAGAACAAATATAACTTGAATTCTCATCGAACTGCTAATTTAAATCCAACACCATGTATGTTAATGATTTGAATATTTTCGTCGTCTTTCAAGTACTTTCTAATTTTCGAAATAAAAACATCCATACTCCGACCGTTAAAATAATCGTCGTTCCCCCAAATTGATTTGAGTGCCGACTCTCTATTCATGACTTCATTTTTGTGCAAGCATAACATTCGAAGTAAATCCGCCTCCTTTTTTGTCAATTTTTGCACCGAGTCACCTTTACTTAAAAACTGGTTGACATAGTCAAATTCGTACTTACCAATAGTAAAGCTAACTTCTTGTGCTTCTGTTTTATTCAGGTATAGCTTACTGTTTAAAATATTTTTTATACGCAGCTCTAACTCCTGAAATTCAAATGGTTTGGTTATGTAATCCTGACCTAATTTTAAGCCCTTCACTTTATCCTCAAGCATGGACTTGGCCGTGAGAAACAGAAATGGCAAATCGGGTTTGTTCTCCACCAATTCTTCTGCTAGCTCAAATCCATTGAGCTTAGGAAGCATAACATCCAAAATAGCGATGTCAAAATCATGATTAAGCAGCAGTTTTAAGCCATCGGCTCCATTTTGTGCCCACGTTACAGCATAGCCCGCCATTTCTAGCTGGTCTTTTATGACAAAACCAAGATTCGTATCATCTTCAACAAACAGTAAATTGACTTTATTTCCTTGCATTTTTATTAGTTGAGAAGTAAATTCTAAAAGTTGAACCCGACCCTAATTCACTCTTTAATTGAATTTTTCCATGATGTTTCTTAACCATTTTCATTACATAGTTTAATCCAATCCCGAAACCTTTCACATCGTGCCGATCATTTGTAGGAACTCTATAGAAGTTTTCAAAAACATGTTTCTGCTGTTCTCGAGTCATTCCTATTCCATTGTCTTTTACCCGTATGTGAAGTCCATTTTTATAATCTACCGTAGAAACTAGTATTTCAGGTTTATTCTTAGAGTATTTAATGGCGTTGTCAATCAGGTTGAAAAAGACATTGGTTAAATGCATGCGATCGCCTTTTATGGTAGGGTTTCTCGCTTTTAAGCTAACATCAATTTTTCCATCGTTCGAGTCTAAAATAAGTTCAAAGCCTGCCACCGTTTTTTTAATCACATCATGCAAATTGACATCTTCCATTTCTAAATTCAACCGATTTTTATCCAAAGTTGCCATTTGCAGTACTTTATCAACTTGCAATCGCAGCCTTTCGGTTTCTTCTTTAATAATGTTGGCGTAGTTTTTTAACCGTTCTGGGTCTTTCGTAATGTTTGGGTTTGTCAATACTTCTGTGGAGAGAGAAATGGTAGAAATGGGCGTTTTTAACTCGTGCGTCATGTTATTAATGAAATCCGTTCGAATTTCTGATAGTTTACGCTGCTTTAGAATTACCCAAATGGTGTAGCTAAAAAATACAACCACCAACAACAAAAAGATGGTGGAGACAATCCAAATTCCCATTTGGTCAACCAGGCGAACTTCTTTACTCGGAAAATAAACGCCGAAATAGTGAGAGGCTTGGTTCCACTTGTCTTTTTCTGAAATTTCGTAAACTAAGTCCTTTGCTTCCGTTTTAATTTCAACAAAGTCACCGAATACCACAGAGTCTGTGAAACAGTCGTATAGCACATACTCAAAGTCGGTTATTAAATTCCCTTTTTGGAATTCGTTGATTAATAAGTTTTCCAACACATAAGGGTGCAGCGTATCGTTAGTTGAAGCTAAAAAATAATTTGATGAAATCTGTTTTACCGGCTCGTAAATGGCAGAAGAGTCCTTGTTTAACCGTTGAACTTCAGAAACCACTGAAGATAAAGCTACGTGAACTCTCTCGTTAAATTGTTTTTCCTCAAGGGTGAAGGCCTTTTTAACCCAAAAAAATTGAAAGGAAAACACACCAATAACGGTAAAAGCCGCAAAGAAAATAATAAGACGTATGGTCTTTCTATTCATGATTGCTAAAATAATTTGAAAAAGCGGTTATCTTTATTGATTAACTGGAAATTAACAAATAAGTTATGAACTTTACCCTATGAAATTTCCACAGTATCGAAAGTACAAAAACAACCAAAGCTATTTTAAAATCATCGCAAACGACCATTTTATCGAGTGGAAAAAAATGACCTTGGAGTGGGAGAAGATTGAAATTGAAGCCAAAATATTACCCGATCGAGTGTTCATAACCGATATGTTAGCAGAAAATTCCGAGTATTGGGATGTAATATCTGAAGCTGAGTTCGATAGTTTTTTAAAGAATGAGTTGTAAAAAGTACTTAAAGTTAGAAAGTTTTGAGTGCCTAGAGTTTTGTTCCGACAGTTAAAATGAACCGTCATTGCGAACGACGATGGGAGTGAAGCAATCTGTTTTATGAAGAACCGATTGCCACATTCCGTTCCACTCCATTCGCAATGACGTTTCAATTCAACCCTTCGAAATTTATCTGATTAGTGGAGAAACGAAAATTATACCCGTTTGAATAATCATGAACACCCTGCTTTTCTTTGCCGCCTGTCATTGCGAACGACGATAGGAGTGAAGCAATCTGATTCATATAAACCGATTGCCAAATTCCGTTGCACTCCATTCGCAATGACGTTTCAATTCAACCCTTCGAAATTGCCTGACTAGACAAACTGGCAAAACTACATTCCTCATTCTACGTTCTTCATTCCAGATTCTACATTCTTCACTCCAGATTCTACATTCCTAATTATAAAAGTTAATTTAGGGCTCTTAAAAATTTACCAACTATGAACAAAAGAATATTATCTATAGCTGTATTGGCAGCAGTAGTTTTTGCTTCTTATGGCGCCCCTTTGGAAAACGAAGTGACGGCTGAATTTGCAGAAGAAGTAAATCAAGCAAACTCTAACGATTCAAGCGATTTTAAGTACACAGCTGACCAGTTTGCTGACTTAAAACTAATTCGATACCAAATACCGGGTTTTGAGGAGTTAGATGTTAAAAAGAAAGAGCTGTTGTATTATTTGTACGAAGCGGCTTTAGCAGGTAGGGATATTATGTACAATCAAAACTATCGTCACAACCTTCAAATTAGAAAAACTTTAGAGGCAATTATTAAAAATGAGGAAGCACGGAATGGTAATGCAAAAGAGTTAGAGAAGTTGATGGTGTACACGAAAAGAGTTTGGTTCTCAAACGGAATTCATCACCATTATTCAAATCAGAAATTTGAGCCTGAGTTTTCTAGAGCGTACTTTGAGAAAGCAATTGGAGAGATAGACGCAGAGAACTTGCCTTTAAAAGAAGGTCAAACCAAAAAGGACTTAATGGCGACTCTAGGTGAAGCTATATTTAATCCTGATGTAGATGCTAAGAAAGTGAACCTTACAGATGGAGAAGATTTAGTAGCAAAATCTGCAGTAAACTTTTACAGTCCAGATTTAACACAAGCAGAGGTAGAGGAGTATTATGCAAATCTTGACAAAGTAGAAGGAAATCAGCCGGAATACGGTTTAAACACGCGTTTGGTTAAGAAAGATGGAAAAGTAGTTGCCGAAACAATGATGGTTGGCGGATTGTATTCTGAAGCAATTGAAAAAATTGTTTTTTGGTTAGAGAAGGCCGTTCCATTGGCAGAAAATGCTCAGCAAAAACAAACTTTTGAAAGCTTAATTACCTATTACAAAACAGGTAATGTGGAAGATTGGGACAAATACAATTTAAATTGGATTAAAGATGTTGACTCTCGAACAGACGTGGTGAATGGATTTATTGAAGTGTACAATGACCCATTGGGTAAAAAAGGCTCATTTGAATCTGTTGTTTCTTTCAAAGATATGGAGGCGACCAAAAGAATTGAAGCTGTTAGTAAAGAAGCGCAGTGGTTTGAAGACAATTCTCCGTTGATGGAAGAGCACAAAAAGCCAAATGTTACAGGAATTATTGGAAAAGTAATTACTGTTGTTGTGGAAGCAGGAGACGCATCTCCCTCAACTCCTATTGGAATTAACCTACCAAATAACGGTTGGGTGCGTGAAGTAGGATCTAAGTCTGTAAGCCTTGGAAACATAGTTCATGCCTATGAAATGTCTTCTAAAGAGGGAAAAAGTTCATTGACTGAATTTGCTTGGGATGAAGCAGAAATAGAGCGTTCTAAAAAGTATGGAGGAATTGCTGATTTGTTACACACCGATTTACATGAGGTAATAGGACACGCTTCAGGTAGAATCAATAAAGGTGTTGGAACAACTTCAGAAACCTTAAAAAGTTACGCTTCTACTTTGGAAGAAGGTAGAGCAGACCTTGTTGCCTTGTATTATTTGCACGATCAGAAATTAGTTGACATGGGCTTAATCGAGTCTTTAGATGCCGGAAAAACTGCGTACGACGATTACATTAAAAACGGAATGATGTTGCAATTAAAGCGATTAAAAATTGGTGATGTAGTGGAAGAAGCGCACATGAGAAACCGACAAATGATTGCAAAGTGGGCATTTGAAACCGGAGCAAAAGACAGTGTAATTGTGAAGAAAATGAGAGATGGTAAAACGTTTTTCGTTATCAACGATTACGAAAAGTTGAAAGAGATTTTTGGCATGCAGTTGAGAGAATTGCAAAGAATTAAATCTGAAGGTGACTACGAAGCTGGTAAAAAGTTAGTTGAAACCTATGCTGTTCAAGTAGACCCTGATTTGCATGCTGAAGTGCTGAAAAGATACGAGAGCCTTGGAATAGCAGCTTACGGTGGATTCATCAATCCGAAGTTAGTTCCTGTAATGGAAGGGGATAGCATTGTAGATGTAAAGGTGGAATATCCTGAATCATTCAGAGAGCAAATGATGTATTACGGAGAAAACTATTCGTTCTTGCCTGTGAAGTAAGAAAGTATAGATTAAAAGTAAAAGCCCTTGTCGCACAGCGTGTAACAAGGGCTTTTTTATGAGTTGTTAGCAAGGCAAAAGTTAGACCGTCATTGCGAGGAACGAATCAATCTGTTGTTGAGAAGCAGATTGCTGAAGTCGTTCCACCTTAGCAATGAAGGTAAAAAAACAACAATTCATAATTCAACAGTTAATATTGATCAGATTGATAATTTACAGTTTTCACCTATTATTCCATGGGCTTGTTTATGGATGCTTCATAAATTAGCTGGAATAATCAATTTCCATGATTTCAAAAACACGCTTACCACTATTTAGCTGCAAAGTTGCTTTATCACCTACTTTTTTCTCCATCAATACTTTTACTACCGGCGATAAATGTGAGATCTTTCCTTGCGAAATATTGGCCTCATCAACACCAACAATCTTGAATTTTTGAGGTTGAAGGGAATTGTTCAACTTTAGTGTTAGATTGGCTCCAAATCGCACACTGTCTTGTTTGTGTGCATCTGGATCTACTACTTTGGCAGAATCAATCCTTGCTATTAACAAATTGAATTTAGCATTCACTAAATTTTGAGCTATGCGACGCTCATTATCGTTCGTATTCTCAATGTTCTTTTTCTCTTCCAACAGTTCTTCTTTTTCTTTTAAGAGAAACTCCATTCCCTGAGGCGTTACGTAGTTGGTTGCTCCCTCAGGTAAATATGGTCTCGGTGGAACCATTGGCAATTCTTCTTGATCTTCCTCTTTTACAAATCCTCTGCTCATGTGTTGCGTTTTGATAGTTTGATACAGGAGTAGTATACGAATTAATTAGCTCATTCGAAAATTTGACAACAAAGAATTGAAGATTGATTCGCAACAAATTCACGTTCTTTGCAGCCAAAATAGAATTCGATGAAGATAATTATCCTAGCGCTTACTTTGTTCTTGAACCTTGGAGTTTTCGCTCAAAAAGACGACTCTTTGCAAATAAGAGAAATGTTTGATGCCGCCTTGGTGGAAGGCCATTCTTACGAGAATTTGCGCTCCTTGTGTAAAGATGTGGGTGCTCGTTTAAGCGGATCACCAGAAGCAGAAAAAGCAGTGAATTGGGCAAAAGTTTTGTTGGAGTCGTATCAATTTGATAAAGTATGGCTAATGCCGGTGAAAGTGCCGCATTGGGTGAGAGGCGACATAGAAGAAGCTGGTGTGAATGGAAAACCAATGAGCATTAAAACATTAGGCGGGTCGGTCAGCTCAAATGGGAAAATTGAAGCTAAGGTTATTGAAGTGCAAGATTTTGATGAATTAGCCGAGTTAGGAGAAGAAGTAATAAAAGGCAAGATTGTATTTTTTAATCGAGCTTTTGACCGAAGACTGATTAGTACCGGAGATGCTTATGGCGGATGTGTCAACCAACGTTGGGACGGAGCTAGCCAAGCTTCAAAGTTTGGAGCTGTTGGCGTTTTTGTGCGTTCTTTGAGTCACAAAAAAGACAAGCATGCTCATACAGGTTCAATGGGTTATGAAGAAGGAGTAAAGAAAATACCATCTGTTGCCTTAAGTGTCGAAGATGCTGACATGTTGAGCGAACTTTTAAAATCAGAGCCTACGTCTTTGGCTTATTTAAATGTGAACAGTCAGACTTTTCCCGACAAGGATTCCTACAACGTAATAGCGGAAATTACAGGAAGTGTTGACCCCGATAAAATTATCACCTTCGGTGGGCATTTAGATTCTTGGGATGTGGGTGAGGGTGCCCATGACGATGGGGCAGGAGTGGTGCATTCCATTGAAGCGTTACGAATTATAAAAGCTACGGGATATCAACCGAGATATACCTTACGCTGCGTGTTGTTTATGAATGAAGAGAACGGAAATAACGGTGGCAAAACCTATGCTACTGTTGCAAAAGAGAAAGGAGAAATTCATGTGGCCGCCTTAGAATCCGATGCAGGAGGTTTTGTTCCTCGAGGATTTACCATGGATGGTACTCCCGAACAAATTAGACAAATGCAATCTTGGGAGTCGTTATTGGAACCATACAAGCTTCACATTTTTAAAGCAGGATGGGGTGGAGTAGACATTAAGCCATTAAAAGATCAAAACGTGCCATTGATTGGCTTACGACCAGATGATCAGCGTTATTTCGACCACCACCATTCAGATACGGATGTTTTCGAAAACGTGCACCAGCGTGAATTAGAATTAGGGGCAGCCTCTTTTGCTTCTATGATCTACTTGATTGATAAATACGGTTTAGGACAAAGTTTTGCACCGTTGAAAGACCAATAAATTATTCTAAGATTAAGTCAAAAGCTCCCTTGGTTAAAAATTGGTCGTTTACCTTAAATGTTTCAGCGTTTAGAATTTGAACATTTCCATTGGATGTTTTGCCAACCTGAACTTCTTGTTTCGTAAAGGTATATCCCTCTTCTGTTGCTGCTTCGAGTTGGAGAACGAAATATTGATTTTCCATTTCAACTACTGCACCTTCAGGTAAGGCTAAGCCAGAATCTGAACTTGTCTGAATTTTTGCTTCCAAATACATGCCGGGTGTAAAACGGTCGTTTAGTTCTTCATTCACCAAGTGGCCATGGATACCAATGGTTCGGTTTACAGGATCTATTGTTTTATTGACCAAATGAACTGTCGCTTCGTATTCCGTTTCCGGATTATTCTGAACTTTAAATCGAATTTGTTGCCCAATTTGAACCTTTGAGAGGTCTTTTTCAAAAATATTGATCTCCAGGTGCTGGTGGTCTGTATTTACAAGGGTAATAGCAGTTTCAGCCGGGTTTAAAAAGTCACCCAAGTGAACGTTGATTTTTGTTATGTAACCATCAATAGGAGAGAGGATGTTGATGCTGCTGCGCATGTTTTCATCTGTTAAATTAGATGGAGACAGGTTCATGAGCATTAACTTCTTCGCGAAGGATTCTACCTTTACCTTGGTCGTTTGGTAATCGGCGGCTGCTTTTAGAAAGTTCTTTTTAGAAGCAACGCTATCTTTTACGAGGTTTTTTTGTCGTTCATAATCTGACTGCAAATAGCTAAGCTGACTTTTTTCTTCCAAGTATTCTTGCTGTAATTGAACAAAATCAGGATTTTCGAGCACAAACAGAACTTGGTCTTTTTTTACTTTTTCTCCAGAAAGCAGCTGAATATTTTTTACCGTGCCGCCGAAGTAAGAACTTACGGAGGCGTTATTTTCTGGAGGAACATCAAACATTCCGTTTGCTTTCACAACCTCTGAAAAAGCTTTGGTTTCAATCTTTCCGAGCTCCATAGCGGATGAGCTAAACTGCTTTTGAGTTACATCCACCGTTTGAGTTGTATTTTCCGTCGCTACATTATCAGCTGCACTGCTACTATCTGAATTGGAGCTACAGGAGCTTACAGAAAAACTTAGCACGCCTAAAAAAATAGACATGGAAATGGTTGCTGTCTTAGAAAGTTTACGTCTGTTCATCATTAATTCATTAAATAATTTGCTTCCAAAACAGTTAAATTGTATTGTAAAAACTGGTACAAATAATCTGATTCTATTTTTTTAGCATTGTCCAGTAACTGGGTGTATTGAAGAAAGTTGATTTCTCCACTTCGAAAAGCTTTTCTAGCATGAAACATGGTCTCTTCAGCAAGCCTCTTCCCATTAGTCTCGTAGTAGCTAATTCCTTCTTCAAATTTGCGAATATCCGATTGGAGTTCACTGTACTTGGCCGTTAATTGTATTTTGTAATTAGTGCTTTCTGATTCCATGATGGAGGCTCCGGTTTTGGCAGCTTGAATTTTTGATTTTTGCGTTCCAAACCATAGCGGAATGGCAACTCCAACCTGAAAACCTGAAAAAGAGCGTTCACCTTCACCGTTGTTTGTTCCATTAAATACCGAAGCATTCAAATCAGGCAGTAACTTTTGTCGCTCTAGTTTTAATTGCTCCGTTGAGAGTTTAGTGGCGTTTTCGTAATAATTCAATGCCGGATTGTTTGTAGTGTCTAGCTGTAGCAATGGAATGCGCTCCATAGGAAGGTCTTCCACAGCATAGTTCTCATTGGTTTGAAGCCATTGATTCAATTGAATGTAAGACTTTTGGATGCTTTCCTCAATCTGGTTTAATTGAATGTTCACTTCTTTACCTTTTGTTTCTGCAGTCAATTTTTCCAAGTAATTGGACTCTCCCTGTTTGTACTTAAGGTCTGCTGCACGAGTGAAATCTGCATACAGGCTATCTAAGTATTCATAGTTTTTACGCATGCTCTCCCAGTATAGAATTTCATAATACACTTTAGATACCTCTTTTTTTAGGAGTTGCTCATCTATAGCATATTGGTTTTTTGTCAACTGAGACTTTGTTTTCATTACCTTCCGTTGAGCTCCGTAAATGGTTGGAAATTGAATGGATTGATTCACTCCCCAAACATTAAGCGGCAGGTCGTTGGGTGCTATGTTGTTGTTGTTGTTGTTGTTGTCCTTGCCGTAGAAGACTTCGGTTTTTCCAATGTCTATTGAACTTCTAATAAGCTGACTGCTTTGATCCATGCGAAGGGAAGACGCTTTTAAGCCTAAATTATTTACTACTGCTAGGTCAATTGCTTTTTCTAGGGATATTTTTTCCGCTTGCGCAACCCCAAAAACAGGAAGGAAAAGGACAAGAAGCAAGGTAACTCCTACAGCTGGGTTTTTAATTTTCGGAAGTTTAATTTTTTGATCAAATAACGCATACAGCACAGGCATGACCAACAAGGTTAATAACGTAGCTGAAATGAGACCTCCAACCACTACTGTTGCCAACGGTCGTTGAACTTCAGCACCAGCAGATGTTGAAATGGCCATCGGCAAAAAGCCTAGTGCAGCTGCAGATGCGGTAAGTAATACTGGCCGAAGTCGATTGGTGGTTCCGGTTATAATTCGCTCCTTCATATCGGTTATTCCATTTTCTTTCAGCTCTTTAAATTCCTCTATTAAAACTATTCCATTGAGCACAGCAATACCGAATAAGGCAATAAAACCTACTCCTGCTGAAATACTGAATGGCAAATCTCGAAGGTATAAAAGAAAAACTCCACCAACTGCTGACATGGGAATGGTACTGTATATAATTAACGCTTCTTTGATGGAATGAAAAGCAAAATACAGCAACACAAAAATAAGTACCAAGGCAATCGGTACTGCAACGCTCAGGCGGTCTGTTGCTGCTCGTAAGTTTTCAAATTGACCTCCATATTCAATGGTATAACCTGTTGGCAGTTTTACATTTTTTTCAATGGCCAGTTGAGCGTCATTTACCACTGATTCTAAGTCTCGGTTTCTTACATTCACACCAACTACAATTCTACGTTTAGTATTGTCCCTCGAAATTTTTGCAGGACCTTTGGTATAACTAACAGTTGCAAATTCAGTAATTGGTAATTGGGTTCCATTGGGTAATTGGACGGTGGTGGTCTCAATATCGTCAATGTTTTGGTGGTGCTTTTTATCAAAGCGAACAACCAAATCAAATTGTTTTTCGCCTTCAAAAACAGTTCCTGCCGGCTTGCCTGCAAAGCCCATGGTGATCAAGTTGTTCAACTCCTCTATGTTTAAGCCATATTTTGCAATTTTTTGGCGGTCATATTTAACAGACATTTGAGGTAATCCTGCGACTTTTTCTACTGAAATGTCGGCTGCACCCTCAATGTTTTGAATTGCTTTTTCAACTTCAAGGGCTTTTTTATACAGTACATCCAAGTCTTCACCAAAAATTTTTATGGCTAAGTCGGCGCGAACTCCCGTAATCAATTCGTTAAAGCGCATTTCAATGGGCTGCGTGAATTCAAAATCAACACCCGCTATCTCGGCAGTCAATGCCTCTTTAAATTTGTCTGCTAACTCATCCTTACTGTCTGCGGAAACCCATTGGTCTTTTGGGATTAGTTTAATGATGACGTCACTTTCTTCCATAGACATGGGGTCGGTGGGCACTTCAGCTGCACCAATTCTACTGACCACTTGTTCTACTTCAGGGAATTTTTTTAGAATTTTTTCAATTCTAGTCGTGGCAATTACGGTATTACTCAAGGATGTTCCAGTTTTCAAAACCGGCTGAATTACAAAATCCCCTTCATCTAGTGTTGGCACAAACTCACCACCCATTCTTGAGAAGAGCAACCCTGCTACAATTAAGAGTGAAATTGCGGCACCTAAGACGATTGTCTTTTTATGAAGTGCCATCGTGATCATTGGAGTGTACTTTCGTTTTAACAATGCAATAAGACGTGTTGATACTGTCTTTTTATTTGGGTCCGTCGGCTTAATAAACAAGGAAGCCATTACCGGTACATAGGTAAATCCAAAGAGCATCGTTCCTAACAATGCGAAGGAAAAAACCAAAGCCATGGGACGAAACATTTTTCCTTCTACACCTACCAAAGAAAGAATGGGGATGAAAACGATAATAATGATTAACTGTCCAAAAACAGCTGAGTGCATCATTTTACTTGCTCCCTTCAGTGTTACGTTGTCAATAAAGGATTGACGTTCTGCTTTTGGCAAGGCCATTACATGGCTTCTTTCGGCCGTTATTTTAAACGCAATAAATTCAACTATAATTACAGCACCATCGATGATAATTCCAAAATCAATAGCACCTAAACTCATGAGGTTGGCATCCACTCCAAAAATATACATGAGAGAAAGCGCAAAGAGCAACGACATGGGAATAACGGAAGCTACCACCAAACCTGAACGCAGATTCCCCAAGAGCAAAACCACCACAAAAACGACAATTAAACACCCGAGTATTAGATTTTCGGCAATGGTGAAGGTTGTTTTTTCGATAAGTTCACTTCGTTCCAAGAAGGCATTAATACTTATACCTGGTGGCAAAGCTGTAGAAATTTGTGCAACTCTTTCTTTTACAGCATCAATGACGGCTTTGGAGTCCGCATCTTTTAACATCATCACCTGTCCCAAAACCTTTTCACCTTCGCCATTTCCGGTAATTGCTCCAAAGCGGGTTGCATGACCAAACCCAACGGTAGCAACATCTTTTACAAAGACTGGCAAGCCATTTCTTGTCTCAATTACAATGTTTTCAATGTCTTCAAGCGATTCAACTAAGCCTTCACTTCGAATGTAGTAGGTTTGACTTGTTTTTTCAATGTACCCTCCACCGGCAATACTGTTGTTGGTTTCCAACACAGAAAATAGTTTCGAAATAGGAATTTGAAGACTTCTCAACTTCTCAGGGTCTACCGCTACTTCATATTGCTTTAGGTAACCACCCCAAGTATTCACTTCTACTACTCCGGGTATTCCTGAAAGTTGTCGTTTAACTACCCAATCTTGTATCGTTCTAATGTCTGACAAGGAGTAGTCTTCCTTATGCGCAGAATCAACATCGATAACGTATTGATAGATTTCACCTAACCCTGTTGTAATGGGGCCCATGAATGGAGATCCAAATCCTTTTGGAATTTTTTCTTCAGCCGATTTAATTTTTTCTGCAATCAATTGACGCGGTAAGTAAGTTCCAACATTGTCATTAAAAACGACAGTTACAACGGACAATCCAAATTTAGAAACCGAACGAATTTCCTTAACGTCTGGTAAGTTGGCCATTTCAAGTTCAATCGGGTAGGTCAAAAACTTTTCTACATCTTCGGTAGCCAAATCTCTTGAAGTAGTAATAATTTGAACCTGATTGTTGGTAATGTCAGGTACTGCACCAATTGGAATTTTGGAAAGTGAAAAAAGCCCGAAACCAATAATTCCTGCAGTGAAAAGAAGAATAATCAGCTTATTATTAAGACTGTATTGAATGATTCTTTCTAACATGTTGGTTGGTTATTTCAAACAAGCTACCAAAGTTAGAAAGAATAGTTTATGGGCATTCCAATTTAACAATTAAGTTTAAACACCAACTGTTAATTAAGAGTGAGTATAAATAGAAGTGTACCTGACAAATTACTTCAAATTGGTTAGTGGTTACGAAGTAGAAATATTATAAATAAACTTGCTTATTTATAATGAAATAGCAATAAGGCCTTACTTATTTTTAACGTAAATCAACTTATACCTGCTTTTTTGATTCTCGCGCTGTTCAACTTCAAATTGACCAATAGAATTGATTAGAGGAGTCAACTTTTCAAACCCGTAATTCCTAGAGTCAAAATTTGGTTGCTTTTTCTGCAGTAAACTACCAACATCTCCTAAAAAGGCCCAACCTTCTTCGTCAGACAAGTCTGAAATAGTGCTAGCAATCAATCGAATCACTTTAGGAGTAATTTTATCAATACTCTCTTTTACTTTGTCTTTTTGATTGACCGTTTCTTTCTTTTCAGTTTCCTTTCTAAGAATTTCAATGTATATGAACTTATCGCAAGCAACAATAAAGGGGTTGGGTGTTTTTTTCTCACCAATTCCAATTACCTGCATTCCTGCTTCTCTCAGTCTTGTTGCCAACTTTGTAAAATCACTATCACTTGAAACCAAGCAAAACCCATTCACTTTTTCAGAGTAGAGGATGTCCATGGCATCAATAATCATGGCTGAATCCGTAGCATTTTTACCTGAAGTGTATGCGTATTGTTGAATAGGAGTAATGGCATTTTCGAGCAATAGATTTTTCCATTTCGACAAGTGAGGACTGGTCCAATCTCCATAAATACGTTTGATGGTTGGGTTTCCGTATTTTGCTACTTCTTCCATCATCTCTTTGACGTTGGCCGAAGGAATATTATCTCCATCGATGAGAACCGCTAAATTTGAATTCATTTTATTGTTGTATTTCTTAGTTTATGCTTGAAGCGATTAGAACCGGTCTATTCGCTTTTTTTGTTGAATTGTAATGCTAGCCAAGGTAAGTAAAAACTCAACGCCATACGTCTTCTAAGGTACACGCTATTATTAAGGTTATTGCGCATCAATTTCTTCTATCATTTCCACAGCTTCGGCTCTTGGAGGATATATTTTAGATACTATATAACCCACTAGCATTGCTATGGCGAAGGAGGGGGCAAGCACATCTAATGCGACAAAGTATTCCCCAACATCGGGTAGATCTTTAAATACAAAATTGAATAGGCCAACACAAAAGAACCCCGTGAACATGGAAGCAATTGCACCTCTTTCTGAAAAACCTTTCCAAAAGAGAGTTAAGATAATCACTGGACAAAATGTGGCAGCGATTCCGGACCACCCAAAAATGATGACCCAAAATATTTGCCGCCCAGGTGAAACATAATCCATGACAATGGCAATGATTAAGGCTGTAAATGCCATGATTATTGTTGAAATTCTTGATATTTTAGTCAATGCTTCATCCTTTATGTGTGGTCTAAAAGTTTTCTGATAAAAGTCTCTTGTTATGGCACTTGAAGCTAAAATTAACAAAGAGTCAATGGTAGACATGATGGCGGATAATACAATGGCTATAAAAACGGCGACCAAGATGGTAGGCAGAAAACTTTCTGTAATCATACTTAGTACATTTTCACCGTTGTTTCCTAATACAGCCTCTGGGTCTTGGCCATTCTCTGTAAAATAAATTCGGGCTAAAATACCAATGGTAACTGCTGCGGCGTCTGTGAGCAAAGTAAAAGCTGCTGCCACCCATTTCCCCTTATCAATTTCGCTTTCGTCTTTAATAGACATGAATCGAACGTACACTTGAGGGGAACCTAAAAAACCTAAACCAATCATAGAGAATCCTAAAATGGTGAATAAGTTCATCCAAGGGTTGGTGCTTTGACCCATAACTTGAGTTAAGGTTGGGTCTATGGCATTAAGTCCTGCGGTAACTCCGGCACCATGGTCCATGGAGAACCAAACCACAATGGGCAATAGAACCAACCCTAAAAACATGAGTAAACCTTGGAATAAATCTGACCAAACAGCTGCAACAAACCCACCAACAAAAATGTAGGTGAGCACAATAAAGAAACCAATTAAGGCACCTAGTCGGTAGTCAATTCCAAGCATGGATTCAAAAGCGATTCCGGTAACATCAATTTGTGAGGCTACGTAAATAACAATTAAGACAACAAGCGATGATGCTGCTATGGTTCGAAGGGTATTGCTAGTTGACTTGAAATGACTGTGAAGGTAATCGGGAACAGTAATGGCCCCGTAGCTGTCAGAGCGTTTTTTAAAGCGTTTAGCCATGAATTGCCATGAAACGATGACTCCTAGAAGCTCTCCAATAACGACCCAATAGCTAGAATAGCCTGCCATAGCGCCCATTCCTGTAAGTCCGATGAGCAACCAACCCGACTCACCTGTTGCCCTTGCTGAGAAGGCAACAGCCCAAAATCCCATCTTTTTTCCACCTACGTAATAGTCGCTCATGCCCTTTATTCTGCGAGAAGCAATAATTCCAATAAGAAACAGCACGCCAACATAAGCAGCGAGCACCCCAATTTTGATAATAAAATTTTGATCGTCCATGGTGATTAATTTTTGAAATTAAATTGCAACTAAACTTTAAAATAGGTTGTAAAAAAGGTCAAAATACGGCATTTTATAAAGGAGCGCAAAATGGTGTAAAATGGAGTAAAAATGCTAACTTTTGATTAAAAAAGGATTTAAAACCTTAAAAAAGGATTTAAAATGATATTTTTGTAATAAACAAATGGGTTAATCCCAGATGCAAAAAGAGTACCTTTAAAGTTTGGGGAATAACCTTGAATTTGTGCATTTAAATGAACAAAAAATCATTGTAAAACCGTTTTGAGTTACAACCAACAGAATACAATCACACTAGAAACCATCCAAGAATTAGTCACCGCTCTTAAGGAAGAGGAGAGGACGACCTACACCGAAATAATCCAGTCTCTCGAATTACCTGCTAGTGCATTTGAACCCTTTGTTTCTTGGTCTACAGAATGCTATACAAGAAATTGCATCATCGACACTGACAAATTTGAATTGATATTAATTTGTTGGGAGAAAGAGCAATTCACTCCAATCCACGGTCATAATGGAGAAGAATGTTGGGTAAAAGTGATACAAGGAGAATTCAAAGAAACCATTTACCAGCTAGATGAAAAGGATGAACTTCAAACTGTTCGCACCTCTATCTCTGGGGAAGGAGATAATTCATACATGATTGATTTTATGGGGTTTCATCGACTGGCAAACAATGCCAATCAAAGAAGTATGTCACTTCATTTATACGCAAAACCCATTCGTAGTTGTCGATTATATGACGAGGAGTTAAAAAAGTTTGTGCGCAAAGACATGACATATACTACCATCTCAGAAATGAGAGCTGACTAAAAAAATAGAAAAATGCCAGATATTAGTAAAGATTTAGTTCTGTTCAATGAACTTGTTGAAGTCTTATTGAAAGATGAAAAAGAACATCCTGTAGCTGATCGAATAGAATCAGACGAATTGTACGATACGATTGACCTTTCGCTGAACGAGTCAGGAATGGTAGATGATGATTTTAAAGCGGTTTTAAAAGACGTTATAGAGTCGACACCAAAAACCGCTACGAACTTATTTTTTAACCAGCTTTTCGGTGGAAGACAATCGAAAGCTGTTTTGGGTGATTTATTGGCAGTAATGCTGAACAACAGCATGTACACTTATAAAGTAGCCGGTCCACAAGTTGGAATTGAACAAGAAATTATTAGGAAGTCATGCGACATGATTGGTTATGGCGCAAGGAGCAATGGGACTTTTCCGACAGGAGGTTCCATGAGCAATTACATGGCGCTCATTATGGGACGTGATGCAAAAGATGTAAACTTCAGAACTGCGGGAATGTCAAAACCCATGACCGTTTATACGTCAAAAGAGTCGCATTACTCGAATGCTAAGAATGCAAGTTTTGCAGGAATTGGGCGAAACAACATTCGGTACATTAAAGCAGACTCTTATGGGAGAATGCTTCCTGGTCTACTGGAAGATCAAATTAAAAAAGACATTGAAGAAGGATATGTCCCAACATACGTGAATGCCACGGCAGGAACAACCGTATTGGGTGCTTTTGATCCGATTGATGAAATTGCGGACATCACCGAGAAGTATGGACTTTGGTTGCACGTAGATGGTGCTTACTGTGGCAGCGTAATTTTTAGCGAAAAGTACAAGCACTTGGTGAAAGGAGTAGAGCGATCTGACTCTTTTAGCTACAACGCTCACAAAATGCTCGGTACACCCTTAACGTGTTCCATTATCTTAGTCAAAGACAAACGACACTTACACGAATCGTTTAGTAACGATGCCGATTACCTGTACCAAACTGATGGAGATGATTTTAACCTCGGTAAAACTTCTTTTCAATGTGGAAGAAGAAACGATGCATTGAAATTTTGGACCTTGTGGAAATCAATCGGTACTAGTGGATTAGAACAAATTGTGGATCAACAATTTGAATTGGCAAATGTAGCGTTAGCCTACATTCGTAGTAATCCAGATTATACCTTGTATAGCTTCGATGACTCTATTTCAATTTGTTTCAATTACAAAAACATAGACCCAACAACCTTGTGTACTGCCTTATACGAGCATCAAGTAACGGTAGTTGGTTTTGGTGCTTTTGAGGAGGATACCTTTGTTCGATTGGTTACCATTAACGCCAACAACGAGCAGGTAGATATCCTTAACTTCTTTAAGGTAATGGAGGAATTTGTGGAAAACAATCCTAGTTTGGTAGGAATGGGAGAAACCTTTCAAGAGCAGTTATAACTGGTGTTTTTATCGAATCATTTAGTGATAGATTGTTCAAATTTGTAAGAAATATGAGTTGGACATAAAAGTACTTCCTAACCTACTTGATTCCTGAAAAGCACAAGTTATAATTGCAACACTTTTTTTGTTGGAAAAGTAGTTTTTTGTCACACCAAGACAACACCCTATTTAATTATTTTTGTTTCAGATGAAAGTTTGTATTGCCGAAAAGCCAAGTGTTGCCCGAGAAATTGCTGCCGTTTTAGGAGCGAACAACCGACAAGATGGTTATTATGAAGGCAATGGCTACGCCGTAACCTACACTTTTGGTCACCTGTGCACCTTATTTGAGCCCAACGATTATAAACCGCATTGGAAAAGTTGGAACCTCAATTACCTTCCCATGCTGCCCGACAAGTTTAAAACCAAGGTAGTAGATAACCCAGGAATTCAAAAGCAGTTCGGCATTGTAAAAAAGCTATTTGACGAGGCCACGTTGGTGATTAACTGTGGTGATGCCGGCCAAGAAGGGGAATTAATTCAACGTTGGGTGTTGGAACAAGCGAACTACCAAGGTGAAGTAAAGCGCTTGTGGATTTCCTCCTTAACTACAGAAGCCATTAAGGAGGGTTTCGAAAAACTACAACCTTCCAGCAAATACGATAACCTCTATTACGCGGGCTATTCTAGGGCAATAGGTGATTGGCTCTTGGGCATGAATGCCACACGTTTGTACACCATTAAACATGGCGGTTACAAGCAAGTGTTGTCGATTGGCCGGGTGCAAACTCCGACCTTGGCCATGATTGTGAACCGCTTTAAAGAAATTCAAAACTTTCAACCTAAACCGTATTGGGAATTGCAAACGGTTTACCGCGAAACGGTTTTTTCTTGCGAAGAGGGAAAGTTTTCCAAAAAAGAAGAAGGAGAAACCTTTGCCAACGTGGTAAAGGAACATGAGTTTGAAGTGGTTTCTGTCACCAAGAAAAAAGGAAAAGAATACGCTCCAAAACTATTCGACTTAACGGGCTTGCAAGTGTATTGCAATACCAAGTTTAGTTTCTCGGCAGACGAAACGCTAAAGATTGCCCAGAAATTATACGAGCTAAAAGTAATTACCTATCCTAGGGTAGATACTACCTTTTTACCCAACGACATTTACCCAAAAGTACCGGGAATACTGCAAAACTTAACGCCATACAAAGAACTCACAGAACCTATTTTAGGGAAAAAGATCAAGAAGTCGACCAAGGTGTTTAACGATAAAAAGGTGACCGATCACCATGCACTAATTCCAACGGGAGTGCAGTCTAGCTTAAGCAATGATCAGCAAAAGGTGTATGACATCATCACCAGACGATTTATTGCCGTGTTTTACGACGATTGCTCGGTTTCCAATACCACAGTATTAGGCAAAGTGGATACCGTTCCGTTCAAAACTATGGGGAAAGAAATACTAGAGAAGGGCTGGAAAGTGGTTTTCGACACTTCGGCTGCGCTCAGTGTGACAAAGGATGGTGTACTACCCTCGTTTAAGAAAGGGGAAAAGGGGCCGCATGAACCATCTTTCTTAGAAAAGGAAACTAAGCCGCCCAAGCAATTCACGGAAGCTACCTTACTGCGAGGAATGGAGACTGCGGGTAAAAAGGTGGACGATGACGAAATGCGGGAACTCATGAAGGAGAATGGTATTGGAAGACCTTCTACACGTGCCAACATTATTGAAACACTGTTTAGACGGAAATACTTAGAGCGCAACAAAAAGCAAATCTTGCCAACCGCCACAGGCGTAAAGCTGATTGAAACCATCCAAAACAAATTGTTGACCTCTGCAGAGTTGACGGGGCAGTGGGAAAAACAGTTGAAAGAGATTGAGAAAGGGAAGTTTAAAGCGGGAACCTTTGTGAAGAACATGAAGAAAATGGTGGACCATTTGGTGTATGAGGTGCGCATGGAACAGTCGTACATGAAGATTTCCGAAACGGCAGAGGAGGAGGAACCCCCAAAGAAAAAGGCAAAAGCTTCTGCAACAGCGGAAATAGCAGGAAAAGCCTGTCCAAAATGTAAAAAAGGAAGCTTTCTAAAAGGAAAAACAGGCTATGGCTGTAGCAATTACAAAGCAGGCTGCAAGTTGATTCTTCCATTTAGCTTTGAAGGCAAAAAAATACCGACCAAGCAATACATTCGCTTGCTCGAAAAGGGCTGTACGGTGAACTTAAAAGGCTTTAAAAGCGAAGGAGGCACGAAAGAAGGACTAATTCGTTTTACCGATGACTTTAATTTGGTGCTTGAAGAAAAGCAGGCAAGTGCTCCACCAAAAAAGCAAGAAAAGCCAAATAGCATGGCTTGTCCGCGCTGTGGAAAGGGGAAAGTAGTGAAAGGGAAATCGGCATACGGTTGCAGCGCCTACAAAGAAGGTTGTGATTTTAGGTACAACTTTGCAACTCTCAGAGAAAATGCCAAGCAACAGCCGCTAACGGCGGAGTTAGTGAGGGAGTTGTTGTTGGAAGGTTAGATTAACACTTCCATTTCTTTAAAAATGTAAAAAGCTTATTTGCTTAGGTTTAATAAGGTTTTTTGAATGGCAATCGTTTTTTCTTTGCTCACTTTCACTTGCTGTGCAA
>Ga0228664_1000021_pt1 | contig 147876 bp, 144 predicted proteins | sample 78DmetaG_FD_183029 | JGI IMG/M metagenome (GOLD analysis project Ga0228664, IMG submission 183029) | Seawater microbial communities from Monterey Bay, California, United States - 78D | ecosystem: Environmental > Aquatic > Marine > Coastal | place: USA: California | collected 2016-09-26 | reverse complement strand
TCATAATTTCCGGAGCATAATCATATAGTTTTTGATATTTGTGCTTTGATTTCTTTAGCTCCTTATTTCTTGCCTTAATTTGTTCTTCAAGGTTAGAATTTAATTCAGCTATGCTATTTCCCCGCTGTAACAATTCATCCAAAGCAATTTTCTCTTGTGTAATGTCTTGGAAGATTCCAAACAAGCGAGTAACTACTCCATTATCTTCGTGCACTTTACCAGTTGCCCGCACCCACTTATGGTTTCCTTTAGCTGTGATAATGCCTAATTTAACATCCCACTTCTCTCTCTTCTCAACTGCCTTAGTGAAAATTTCAGTTATTATTGGTTTGGATAACTCGTCGTAAAAATTTATTCCACCGGTAAGGTCGGGAACATAATCGGGTGCCACCTCGTGTATTGCTCTTGTTTCTTTAGACCAAAAAACCTCTTGTGCCTCTAAATCAACTTCCCAATATCCCATTTTAGAAAGCTCTTGAATCTGTTCGAGCAGCTGATTTGCCTTAAGTAATTCAAATTCCCTATCCTGTTTCATTTATATCAAAAGTTAAGCAATAAATCAACTTGTTAAATTAATAAACATTGGGAACAATTAAAGAAGTCATAAAAGGCTAAAATTTTCACCAAGGGCAATCTGCGCATTGCAGAAATCCATTATGTTTCATGATAACCTATTTCATACCTGTTATAAAACAATTAGTAGAATTAAACGAACGAATATTAATCATCTTTCTTCTTTAATCGCTTCGCCTTCTTCAAACTTTCGCTAATCATCCATTCTAGCTGACCATTTGTACTCCGAAATTCATCAGCGGCCCACTTCTCAACTGCTTTCATCAAGTCTTCATTCAACCTTAATGCAAATGCTTTTTTCTTAGCCATAGGCTATCTACTTTTTTGCATTAAAACTACCAGTATGCCACTGTCCTTGGTGATGGAAATTGCTCGCCAACCTTCTAGTGCAAGAGAATTTAAACGTTCCTCGGAACTACTTTCCCTTTCAAAAATGCCTTTTTTAATCAATTTATAATTTGTCATTTTCCTAATGATTTAAAGTACCTGTATTAATTACCGGAGACGCATCTTTATCAGCGCAAAGCACCGTCAATAAATTACTCACCATAGCTGCTTTTTTGTCTTCATCTAGGTGAACAATTTCTCGCTTACTCAATTGATTTATGGCTTCTTCAACCATCCAAACTGCACCTTCTACAATTTTCATTCTTGCAGCAACGATAGCCGTAGCTTGTTGTCTTCTTAGCATTGCGCTAGCAATTTCTTGTGCATATGCTAAATAACCAATTCTCGCTTCTAAGACTTCAATTCCGGCAATGTGAAGTCTTTCAGAAACTTCTCTTTCCAAGTTATCGTTAACTTCTTCCATCCCGCTGCGCAGTGTTACGTCAGATTCCTTATCATCAAAGTTGTCATAGGCAAACATGTTGGCTAATTTTCGAACAGCAGCATCTGTTTGAACGCGAACAAAATTTTCAAAAATATCTACCTCGAAAGCCGCTCGATACGTATCCTTCACTCGCCAAACTAAGATCACACTAATGTTAATTGGATTTCCCAATTTATCATTCACCTTTGATAGTTCACTGTCGAAATTCCTTGCTCTAAGCGAGATAGCCTTCCTTACAAAAAAAGGATTCACCCAATAAAATCCATGTTCTTTTACTGTTCCCTTGTATTCTCCAAACAAAGTCATTACTCTCGAACCATTGGGATAAAGAAAGAAAAAACCGATACTTAGAAATATTGCAAGTACAAATGCTGTAATAAACCAAGGAGATTTAAACAACGCTATGCCGGCAATACCGCCAACAATTAAAACAAGTACTGTGAATACCATAGAGTAACCTGAAGCAGGTTTCATTTCTTTTTCATTTGTCGTCATCATTATTTTTAGTTGCTATTATTTGCATCCAAAAACAAAAATTAGGATGAACGGTAAATTAACAAGTCTTAATCGTTCTAACTATTAAACAATGATCAATAAAAGATTATAATTGCTGATTTTTGAAAAAAAGATTAGATGCAAAACAATCAACTGAGCAATTTCCAACATATTTTAGAAGTACCTGTGCGCTTTATGGACATGGATGCGCTTCAACATGTAAACAACGCTCGTTATTTAAACTTTCTAGAAGAATCAAGAATTGCATATTCACAAGAGTTATTAGACGTATTTAATTCAATACAAGAGCTAAACGTTCTTGTTGCAAGAGTTGAAATTGACTTTCTAAGGCCAGTTTTATTTGGAGAAAAACTGCAAGTGTATACGCGTATCTCTAAACTTGGCACGAAAAGCTTCACTTTTGAATCTGTTGTAACCACAACCAATGAGAAAGGAGAGTTTCCTGCAGCAAAAGCATTACAAACTTTGGTTGCCTTCGATCCAGAAACACACAAGACAACAGTTATATCTCCAAAGTTACGCGCTCGAATTATTGAAATAGAACCAGAGGTAATACAGAAATGAACATTTGGTTAATTCGATTATCTGCTATACATTTAGCCTATTGAATCAAATTTAACATATCGTTATCTTACCTACCAAGAATTAGAATTATTTAATGAAGATTTTTCTGAGTTCCTCTATTCCAAAGGGATAAATCGATTTGAATGGAGATTATTATTGGACTACTCTTCAGATGATGCGTTAAAAATTCTTGCTAAATACAGCGAACAAACTTTTGAGAAAGTGATGAAAACGGTTCATTTCTTAGAAAGAAGAACAATTTCCACTATCGAGTTGATCAGTTGTGCAAGTGAAGAAATGGTCTCTATTTTGGTTGAACTTCCTGCAAAAAGCACTATTAATTTCTTGAAGGTTGACTCTTTAAAGGAAATTAGAAACATAAATCATTTCCGCTCCACTCAAGTAAGTTCTAAGTACCTGAAATCAAGGGAAAAAGATATTTTTACCTTAATAGAATCAGGGTATAAGGTGGTAAACGACAGATTGTATAATCAGATTGAATCCTTAAGAAAAACTCAATTAAATTAAGTTCGATCCAACTGTCTTAATTCTTCAAGTAAACCCTTCCACGGCTTTTTAATTTCTAGTTTTTCCAACAGCTTAGGTACTTCCGTTTCTAGTGGCTTATTCAAAAAACAATTATCTCTCAAGAAATGAATAAATTTTAATGTTTGAAAAGCATTAAACCAACGAAAAAAACGTTTCTCAAAGCGTTCTAGTGAAGTAGATTGAGAGCGAATTTCACTTAACTTTTCTTCCCATTCTTGATGACCAACAAATGCGAGTAATAGCTCGTTGGCACCTGCGCTGGACGAATAAAACTGCCGAACATCTTGGAAACAGTCTTTCAGCATTTCGAAACAATCAAAAGCGTAACTCTTTGTTATTTCTCTCTCCTCGTCAAGCATTTCTTGAATTGCTCTTCCTGTTCCAAATGGCACCCTGTGAGATGGCCTTGGAGAAGGAATAACCATCGTAGTCTTTAATTCGGTTAATGTGCCAACATCGATAAACTTTTGTAAGAAGTAAAAATCTTCTCCAGCTTTTCTTCTATTCATACCTCCTTGCTCGCAATAGGCCGATGCTCTTGCAGCCATGGAAGACCCAATGGTATGAAATGCGAAAGGTAAATTAGCGTATGCAAGCCCGTTTTTATAATACCTTAAATGCAATTCATAATTCTGTATTCCCGAATAAATGTCACTCGAAAAATCAGGGCCTGAAACTGGGTGTTCAAAATGAATTGAACAAGCGCCGGACATGGGATTGAGCTCAAAATGTTTTTCTATTTCTATAAGGTAGTTTGGTTTGCACTGCGAGTCAGCATCAAAACACACAATAATTCCATCAGGACGGTTAACCGTGCTAAATCTCCTTACTGCCTCATCCATGCCGATTTTACGCGCTAATCCTACACCTGCATGTTTCTTAGGTAAGTTATTCTCCTTTACACAATACAAGCTAAACCAAGAATTTTCCGCACTTGCATACCACGCTTCTAATTTTTCTTTTGCCGTATTGTTCTTTTTAAGAATAGTGTTCGCAGAATTCTCAGACGCATTAAATACAACTATGACTTCTACCGAACAACTTGTGCTATCGCAGTTTTGCAGACTACATACACTATTGATTAAATCAACTTCGTCGTGAGCCGGTATCACTACCACCATTCCTAGTGCATGATCAGGAGGTGTAGCAATCAAATCTTCGCGAAAAGCATATTTCGCTAAATATTTTGGCAGTTTTTGTAAGTTCATTTTCAATTTACAAAAGAACTGATTCTAAACTTTTAAATGTTCTAATTGTAATTAAAGATATGAAACAAAAAACGTGGATGGGAGCGGTGCTACAATTAGCCGCAGTGTACAATGTAATTTGGGGAGCATGGGTAGTTCTGCTACCTGAACACTTCTTTGAAATAACTCATATGCCAGTTCCTGAAAACCTCACCATCTGGCAAGGAATGGGAATGATTGTAGGGGTTTATGGCATCGGATATTGGTTGGCTAGTTATGACGCCATCCGTCATTGGCCAATTGTATTGGTTGGGTTTCTAGGTAAAATCTTTGGGCCACTTGGGTTTCTAATGAATTACTTTATCTTGGAAAGCGTACCATTTGAGTTTAGTTATACTTTGTACACGAATGACTTAATTTGGTGGGTCCCATTCTTCTTGATTTTAAAAACTGTTCATGAAACAACCAACTGGAAACTCACTGCCTAAGAAAGTAGGATTCTACACCCTATTTTTCGTGTATTTCATCGGAGGAATAAATCATTTTGTACAGCCAGAGATTTATACCCCTCTAATTCCTCCTTATTTAATTTTTATTTCTGAATTAAACCTGCTAAGCGGATTTGCTGAAGTTATCCTAGCTCTTGGTTTGTTATTTGGTGTTACCAGAAAATGGGCGGTTTATGGCATAATTTTAATGCTGCTCGCATTTTTACCTGCACATATCTATTTTATTGAAATGGGAAGCTGTATTTCAGATTCAATCTGCTTCGACCCTTGGGTTGCCTGGGTTCGATTACTAGTTGTGCATCCAATTTTAATTTATTGGGCTTTTATTTACCGCAATTACAAGATACCATGAACATTGAAATAGCACGAGTAATTGTAGATTTTGGAGCAGTCGTCCTTATTTGGATGGTTCAATTAATTGTATATCCTAGTTTTTTGTATTTCAGCGACAAAGATTTGGTAAAGTGGCACATTCCCTATACCAAGCGGGTGACATTCATTGTTGCTCCAATCATGTTTGCCCAAACCGGAATAATAGCATTTCAAATTTTTACTGAGTTTACTTGGTTGCATTTAGTATCTTCAGTTATATGTGCATCGCTATGGTTACTTACCTTTTTCGAAGCGGTTCCACTTCATCATAAAATTGATTTGAACCAAGACTTAAATTCCACTAGCAAAAAATTAGTTGAAATCAACAAAAAAAGAACCGCCTTGTGGACAGTTCTTTTCATTATTTCGCTTTTTCAGATTATTTATTAAGGGTAAAGTCTTTTGGTTAACCAAACGCCTGCTTCACCTTCATAGATTATTCGATCATGCAATCTACTCGGCCTGCCCTGCCAAAATTCAAAATAAGTTGGTACTAATTCAAACCCACCCCAAAAATCGGGTCTTGGAACTTCCAGTCCTTCAAACTGCTTTTCTAACTCCAATAATTTATCTTCTAATTTCTGTCTGGACTCTAGCTCCTTACTTTGAATAGAAGCCCATGCTCCTATTTGACTTGCACGCGGTCGAGTTTTAAAGTAGTCATCAGATAGTTTTTCATCTAATTTTTTAACTTCCACTTTCATTCGAATTTGACGATCCATGTCGGGCCAAAAGATATTGACCGCGCCTTTTGGGTTACTCGCTAATTCAGATGCTTTTTTACTTCCATAATTTGTGTAAAAGTGAATCGCGTTATCTGTAATATCTCGAATTAAAACAACCCGTGAATCAGGCTGATTATTAATAGAGGTTGACAAAACAAAAGCATTGGCGTCCTTTATTTTCAATTGAATAGCATCATCTAACCATGTCTTTAATAATTCGAAAGGATTACTTGGAACATCTTTTGCATCCAATGTTCCATAATTGAAGTCCCTCCGGAGGTCTCTCATATCTTCTCTAATATTTTCCATCTACGCTCAATTTAGAATCATAACAACTGAAACTTCAGTGTGTTTTTTAGCAAATGTATCCCTTCACTTTAAAAACATTGTTCATTTCTTAATATAAATTATCAATTGTATCGATACTACAGTATTGTTGTATTTTTTTATTCCGAATTTTACAGCAATGGACTTCGACCCCTTTAAAAAGAGAATTTCTGAGCTCAATAATTTAGACCCTCTACCTGGAAATATTTTAGTTGCAGAACCATTCATGCAGGACGACTACTTTAAGAGGAGTGTCGTATATCTGTGTGAAAACAATGAAATAGGCACCGTTGGCTTCATTTTAAGCGAAAAGTTAAACCTTCGGCTGAACGACCTTTTCAATGAGCCTTTGGCTTTCGACGCTGATTTATATTTAGGTGGACCTGTTGAAGCTCAAAATCTTTTCTATTTGCATACTTGCAAAGACCTAGACGCTGCGATAGAAATAAAAGATGGAATCTATTGGAGTGGAGACTTTGAACAACTAAAAGAATACATGTTGATTGGAAAAATTCAGTCTCATGAAATTCGATTTTTCTTGGGTTATGCAGGCTGGGATAAACAACAGCTTATAGATGAATTGACTGCCGAAAATTGGCTCATTGGCTCAATTCAACCTAAAGAATTATTCGATTTGGATTCAGAAGAAATTTGGAAAACTCAGTTGACAAAAATGGGGAAAGAGCAAGCATTGATGGCAAAATTCCCAGATGATCCAAGCTTAAATTAAATACGCTATACTAGAAGGTAGCTCTTCTTCAAATTTAATTCTAGTTTCAGGAAACTACAACTGCTCGACCAACGTTGACGCTATTTTCTTAAAATAACGCTTTTTAGAGTAAGAGGAAACCCACTGAATACCTTTAATAGAATTCGTAAAGAAAATTTCTTCAGCCTGCTCTAGATCCGAAGTTTCAAGGGAAGTCTCCTTTACTTCCAATCCAAGCTGCTTTAATTTATTGATCACAACTCGCCGCATAACGCCTTCTATCGCTCCGTGTTTTAAATGAGGAGTATATGCTATATTCTGCCTGATTAAAAATAGATTCGAAGAAGTCCCTTCAACCAAATAACCATCAGCATCCAATAAAATAAGCTCGTCAAAATTAGATTCCTCTTTTTCTTTCGCAGCCATCACATACTGAATAGCGTTGAGCGTTTTAAGTCCGGAGAATTGGGAAGGATAAATGGTCACATTTTGTGAAATCCCCAATTTGTGACCTTCTCTATTTAGTGTATAGTTGTCAGTAGATAATCGCTCTGTTTCGATGTAAAAAAAGACCTGGTTAGATTCAGGAGCATATTTTCCTAAACCGGAACGCTGTGCAATAATTCTAAGCGTTGCTCCTCTTTCAATTTCATTTTTGATTAATAATTGCTCTATACAGACTTTCAGAATCTCAATATCTCCTTGTGAACAGTCAATTTCTAACGCATTTAAGCCTTGTTGCATCCTTTCCAAATGAAAATCGAGGTACTTGGTTTTTCCTGATACAACTCGTATCGATTCAAACACACCGTCGCCAAATTTCATGGCTCGATTTAACCTGAAAATTGGCTTATTCTCTTCGTAAAATTTATTGTCGTAACATACGTAGTTGGAAAACATACTTAAAATTTTAAAAGATAAAAGATTTGATCAATAAATGCAGGAAGTGACTTCGGGACGGCAATCAAGGTGAATATAATTCCAAATATCGCACCCGCAATGTGCGCGTCGTGGTTGATATTGATATTGCTTTTTCGAGATTGGTAGTGCTCATAGGCTAAGTATCCAAATCCTACAAGTATTGCAGGAATAGGAACTGGAATAAACATTAAGTATAAACTACTGCCCGGACTGAAAATAATGAATGAAAATAAAACTGCAGACACCGCACCGGAAGCACCAATAGAATGGTAACTGGGATCATTTTTATGTTTGCGATACGAAGGCAAGGCTGCAAATATAATTGACCCTAAATACAATAGAATAAAATAGAAAATACCTTTAGAACTAAGATAGTATTCAAAATATTCCTGAACCCCACCTCCAAAATTATACAACACAAACATGTTGAAAAACAAATGCATCCAATCTCCATGTAAAAAAGCATGTGTTACAAAACGGTAATACTGCTTTCTTTCTTCTAAGCCATAAGGAGCAAAATCAAACCGATAAAAAAAGTCACGATTGTTGAACGCGGGAATGGAGACAATGCACGTTAAAATTATAATTACTATCGTTACCATAATTCCTTAAAAAAGCTCGTCAAATAAAGATGGAGAGTCTGGGTTGTCATTCTTCTTCTCCGTCTTCTTTGGGGCAGATTTCGATTTTGGACTCTCTTCTATCGGTTTTTCCTCTTTTGGTTCGTCTATCTCTAACGGTATGTCTGTTGGCTCATCCAAATCCTTCATCACTTTCTTTTCAGCAGGAGTGTCGTCATCGTCATCCTCGTCGTCATCTTCTATTGCTTCTTGACTTTCTTCTTTTGCTTTTGGTTCAGGATAAAAGTTTTTCTCAAGCTCCTCTACTGGAACATCAATAATTTGAGCAACTTGCTCTCCTACAATTCGATCGACAGACTTAATCTTATCGTAACTCAGCTTATTACCAAGCGCCTTCATACCTTTTACCGAAATAAATTCCAATAAATCCAACTGTTCATTTTCTTTCGCATCTTTTCCTCGAGGTTTCGCGAAACTAATGTCAATTACGGTGTGATGATCAGTTGAAACTAACTCTAAATAACTCTTTTCATGCTCAGTAATAAACGGGGTTTTCTTATCAGTATCCTCTACTAAAAACCGTTTCACGTAAAAGTCTTCCTTCTCACCATCAAAATAAATGGCTGATAATGGCTTTCGTGGATTCCATTTTTCGATAACAATTAAGTCATCGTCAAAGTGATTGGTAATTGCTGTATTGATTAACTTATAATGACCGGATTGCATGATGGTCAATATTTTATCTTCTGCCTTAAACTCTCCCAATAACTCCCCTCTCCCATCGGTATTTAATCGTTGAACGGTATCGTCAAACCAAATTTTGCGGGCACTTAAGGTAGAGGTTCCTTCTTCCTTCAACTTAATCTTGCTCACCAAGTTTTTATTCAAGGTATTTCCTTTTGCACCCCTTCCTTTAATCGCTAAATCTGCAAAGTCAAAATCAAATTTCAATTTCTTCAATTTTGCCTTAGGGCGAAGGATAACTTGAACCACCTCAGCTTCTCCATTAGGATTAGCTGAAAAATACAGCACCTTCGAACCAGGCGTTCCTGCTGTTAAATCGTACTCCTTGTCTCGGGTAATTGAGGTTACTGCAAATCTCTTGCTCATTGATTTACCAGCTTTGCCATCTTGGTAAATCATGTTGTAGGTAGTGCGTTTATCGCCTTTTTTCCATACCGCTACGTGTATGATGTTTTTACCAACAAACGACTTCGATTGAATCTTCTGAACCATCATTTTACCATCTTCCCTGAAAACAATAACGTCATCTATGTCAGAACAATCCGTTACAAACTCTGATTCTGATTTCTTTAACCCATACCCAATAAATCCTTCGGCCATGTTCACATACAACTTTGAGTTTGCAACAGCAACTTTTGTTGCATCAATGGTTTCAAATGATTTGATTTCTGTTTTACGCTCTCTTCCTTTGCCGTGCTTCGATTTAATTCGCTTAAAGTAATCGATGGCAAACTCAGTTAAGTTCGCTAGGTTGTGACTGATTTCTTTAATCTCTTCTTCAATTCGCTTAATTATTTCGTCTGCCTTAAAGCTGTCAAACTTCGAGATCCGCTTGATTCTAATTTCCAACAACCGATTGACATCATCATCGGTAACTTCTCTAAATAAATTCTTAGTGTGTGGTTTTAACCCGTCAAAAACAGCCTTAATTACACCTTCAAGTGTTTCTTGCTCTTCAATGTCACGGTAAATCTTGTTTTCAATAAAGATTTTCTCTAGCGATGAAAAGTGCCACTGCTCTTCCAACTCTGCTTTGCGAATTTCTAATTCACGTTTAAGCAGCTCTTTTGTTTCAGCAGTGCAAATCTTTAAAATTTCATTTACCCCCATAAAGTGAGGCTTATCATCTAGTATCACGCAGGAGTTCGGTGAAACAGAAACCTCACAACCAGTAAAAGCATACAATGCATCTATGGTTTTATCGGGCGAAACATTGGGAGGTAGATGTATTAAAATCTCAACATTCTCTGAAGTATTATCTTCAATTTTCTTGATTTTAATTTTTCCTTTATCATTGGCCTTTATAATGGAATCAATCAAGGTACTGGTCGTTGAACCAAATGGTAATTCCGAAATAATTAGCGTCTTTTTATCCAGCTGAGCAACCTTTGCTCTTACTCGAATTCTACCTCCTCTTAAGCCATCATTGTAATTTGAGAAGTCTGCCATTCCACCTGTTAGAAAGTCTGGCAAAATATTAGTTTTCTTCCCTTTTAGAACCGCAATAGATGCGTCAATTAATTCATTGAAGTTGTGCGGTAATATTTTACATGCCAAACCAACGGCAATACCTTCAACCCCTTGCGTTAACAACAATGGGAATTTCATCGGCAAAGTAATCGGTTCTTTTCCACGACTATCGTAAGAACTTGCCCAGTAGGTAGTTTTGGCGTTAAAAGCTACGTCCAAAGCAAATTTTGATAATCGAACTTCAATGTATCTAGGAGCAGCTGCCCGATCTCCGGTTAAAATATTTCCCCAGTTTCCTTGGCAATCGAGCATTAATTCTTTTTGCCCAATTTGAACCATGGCATCGCCAATCGAAGCATCGCCATGTGGGTGGTACTTCATGGTATTTCCGATAACGTTTGCCACTTTATGGTAGCGACCATCATCTAATTCCTTTAACGAATGAAAAATACGACGTTGCACTGGTTTCAAACCATCATTCACATGCGGAACAGCGCGCTCCAAGATAACATACGACGCATAGTCTAAAAACCATTCGTTGTACATTCCAGAAACCTGAATCACATTCTCTAAGCCTTGAGAAACCTCGTTGGTCTCATCTGTACCTTCTTGGTTCTGTGACTCTTGATTTTGCGCTTCGTCCTTCTTACCGTCAGGCCCGTCGTTTTTATTTTCGTCTTCTTTTTCTGCCATGCTACTACTTGTTAGGCTGCTGCCTCTTCTTGTTCTTCTTGTTCCTCTTTCTCGCCTTCATCTTCAATGTCTAATTCTACTTTCAAGTTTTCAATAATGAATTCTTGTCGGTCCGGTGTGTTTTTGCCCATGTAAAAGCTCAACAATTCCGCTACCGATTCTTTGCCAATGACCACCGGTTCTAATCGCATATCTTCTCCAATAAAGTTCTTAAACTCATCAGGCGAAATCTCTCCTAACCCCTTGAACCTGGTAATCTCAGCTTTCCCTTTTAACGCTTCGATAGCATCACTTTTTTCTTGCTGTGAGTAGCAATAAAAAGTTTGTTTTTTATCTCTAACTCGAAATAAGGGAGTTGACAACACGGACAGATGACCGTTCTTCACCAAATCAGGAAAAAATTGCAAAAAGAAAGTAATTAACAATAACCGAATGTGCATACCATCCACATCAGCATCCGTTGCTAACACTACTTTGTTGTAGCGCAAATCATCCAACCCATCTTCAATGTTTAAGGCCGCTTGCAACAAATTAAATTCTTCGTTTTCGTATACAATCTTCTTGGTTAAACCAAAGCAATTCAGTGGCTTACCCTTTAAACTAAATACTGCCTGTGTATTTACATCGCGCACTTTTGTGATGGACCCAGAAGCTGAATCTCCCTCCGTAATAAACAGTGTTGTTTCATCACTTCTATCCTTTTTCTCTTCGTTAAAATGCACCCTACAATCTCTCAACTTACGGTTGTGTAACGATACTTCTTTAGCCCTTTTTCTAGCCAGTTTTTTAATGCCTGCTAAATCCTTACGCTCTCGTTCCGACTGCAAAATTTTGCTTTGCAAAGCATTGGCAACTTCCGGATTCTTATGCAAGAAATTATCCAAGTACTTTTTCAAAAAGTCCATGACAAAGGCCCGCATCGATGGGCCGTCAGGGCCTACATCGTTAGAACCCAGTTTTGTTTTGGTTTGCGATTCAAAAACCGGCTCCATTACTTTTACAGAAATGGCTGCAACAATAGACGAACGAACATCAACCGCATCGTATTCCTTTTGAAAGTGATCACGAATGGTTTTGACCACTGCTTCTCTAAAAGCTCCTTGATGCGTTCCACCTTGTGTAGTATGCTGACCGTTCACAAAAGAATAATATTCCTCTCCGTATGAATTGGTGTGCGTAATCGCTAACTCAATATCTTCTCCTTCCAAGTGAATGATTGGGTAAAGCGGCGTATCGCTCATGTTCTTTTCCAACAAATCGTACAATCCCCTTTCAGAATGGTATTTCTCTCCGTTGAAAATTATCGTTAACCCTCTGTTCAGGTAAACGTAATTCCACAGCATGCGCTCAATGTGCTGTGTTCTAAAATGGTAATCCTTAAATATTTCTTCGTCAGGTGTAAAAACTACCTTCGTTCCTTTTCTTCTCGTGCTCGCCTCAATCGGGCCATCCATGGTCAACTCTCCTCTAGAGAATTCAGCTACTTTAGTTTTATCGTCTCTGTTCGATTCAATTTTAAAATAAGTAGAAAGTGCATTTACCGCCTTGGTACCAACTCCATTTAACCCAACAGACTTCTTAAAAGCTTTGGAATCGTATTTCCCTCCGGTATTGATTTTAGAAACCACATCAACCACTTTTCCCAATGGAACTCCCCTACCGTAATCTCTAACCTTAACCGTTTTGTCTTTAATAGAAACTTCAATGGTTCGACCGTTGCCCATTACAAACTCATCGATGCAGTTGTCGAGCACCTCTTTGATTAAAACGTAAATACCGTCATCATAAGCAGTTCCATCGCCCAGCTTACCAATGTACATACCGGGTCGCATGCGAATGTGCTCTTTCCAATCGAGGGAGCGGATGTTGTCTTCCGTGTATTCTACTTCTTCTGCCATAAAATTGAATGAAGCCTCTAAAATAGGTTGAATTGAAGGGGTTTTTGAAGACTTTTAAAAGGACTTTTGAACAGTTTTTTGCACATTTAAAAGTCTCTATTTTTTCACCTCATGTCTAAGAAATTTTTTACACAGAAAGAAATTTGGCAATAAAGCTGGCAGCCTTATTGAGGTAAAATCTGAACTAAAGAAGCTAAGTTAATTTTTTCACTATTTCCTAACTGACCTGCTAATTATCTGAAATATAACATATATTTGAGTATACTCAACGTTGCATAAAAAGGGAATAAACTTACGTTTCACTTTATTCAGTTGTTTTAAAGAATTGACCTAATTAATGGCTAACCTTACAATTGAAAACGAAGATTTTGGTTCTACTAAAAGTGGAATGATGATTATCGCTTTCTTAGTTTCACTTTTGCTTTTAGCTGCTGTCTTTTTTATTGGTCTTCTTGCAATACTTTTCACAATTGCATTAATGACTTTAAAGGTTGGAATAGAAATCGATCAAGAAAAAGAGAGATATAGATTCTTTAAATCTTTTTTTGGATATCCTTCAGGAAAATGGATGTCTCTTGAAAAATATAAAGTCTTGGTTGTTCTAAAAAAGAATTTAAAAAGTCAAGTTTTGAGTCCAAAACTTGTATCCGCATTAAATTATAAGCAAGTTGTTTTTGAAGTCAATTTGACAACCGAAAGTCACAGGGCCAAAATCCGTCTAAAACGATTTAGGAGTGCAGATGCCGCAATGAAATTTGCGAAAAAACTAAATGTCGACCTAGGGTTTCCACTTGAGAATTATAATCCTGTAATTAGCGATAAAACTAAACAAAGAAGAGAAAGACGAAGATGACTGATGATGAAATAAGAAAATTCATTAATGATTTAAGAGACAAGCAAAAATTTGACGAAGCTTATATTGGTTTCTTTCAATTTGGAGGTGGTTCTGAAGAAAGTTTCATAAAAGCTAATAGACAAGGTCTTGAAATGCATGCTGCTGAATTGCTAGAAGCAGCAGTCACAAAATATAATGATAAATCAAAATCTTATGGGCTTGACGAAGGAATTCAAGATATAGAAGGAGATTTTAGCTTTCAATATGTGGATTTAAAAGAAGGAAAACGAGGAGAAATAAAGCCATCTCCAGATTATAAGGAAACATGGACAGACAAAGTATTCCTTATTGGTTGTATTGCTGTAATCCTTATATTTCTTTCAATTGGTGTTATTGGACTGATTACAATAGCTAAATGGATACTTTAGGATTAATAGTTAAAAAACTCTTTAAAACAAGAGCTATAAAATATAGCCAAGTATGGCTATGATGAAATGTTTTGGCTACATTTCATAGCCGAACCGTTAACCAACTTAACTCCGCCACCTTTATGAAAACCGGCTGTTAACTAACCGTACTTTTTTACTTTAATTCTTCAGTTCTATGAGTTGTTTGTGCATTAAGGTAGTTGATGTTAAACATTCTCCTTTAAAACTGCACTAGCTTTCTCTATCGTACAACATTATCAATAAGTTTGCTACCTATCTTTTGTTATGAATTCGAATTCTTCCAACTTGAAAATTAAACGTTACGATTTGTCGGAAGACAAATCATTAAAAGCCTTTAGTGCTGCAGATGAACTGATCCTAGAACGTTTTTCGGAACTGAGCTCCAAAGACAAACCCTTAGTCATCTACAACGACCGGTTTGGCTATTTGACCTGTCACCTAGCAGATTTGAAAACCTCAACAGTATACACCAATAAAAGTCAGTTGAGTGCGATTACATCAAATTGTAAAGCCAATGGAATTAATTTTGAAAACTATTGTGATCCGCTTTCAACTTTAGCATACAAGGTTGACTTTGCTTTACTGAAAGTTCCAAAATCGTTGGCTCTTTTTGAGCTGTACCTGCAGCATATTTCGGAAAATTCAACTACCAAAGTCCAAGTTGTAATAGGCTTCATGACAAGGCATTTTAGTCCAAAAATGATTGAAATTGCAGAAAAATACTTTGAGAATGTAGAGCAAAGCAGAGCAGTAAAAAAGGCAAGAACCGCTACTTTAACCGGTAAGAAAAAAATTGAAAAAGCAAGCTTAATTGACTCCCTAGAGTTTAACAATTACAACTATCAGCAGTATTGGGGTGTTTTTTCAGCAAAACACATTGATTACGCCACTCAATACTTTTTGAAACACCTGCAAGTAGATCCTAAAGATCAAAACATTTTAGATTTAGCCTCAGGCAATGGAGTTATTGCTAAAGAAATTTCAAAGAAATTGCCTCAGTCTACTTTTCACTTAGTAGACGATTCTTACTTGGCAGTGGAGTCTTCAAAATTGAACATGAATGGAGAAAATGTGCAGCATTATTTCGAAAATAACTTATCCAACTTCGACAAGAATTCATTTAATTTAATTGTGAGCAATCCTCCGTTTCATTTTGAGCATGAAATAAACATTCAAATTCCCATTCACTTGTTCAAGGAATGTTTTCGCTGTTTGAAACCTGGGGGTAATCTGCAAATTGTTGCAAACAATCAGCTAAATTACAGCAGTCAATTGAAATATATATTTCCAAAAGTTGAAACAGTAGCGCAAAACGAAAACTTCGTCGTTATTAAGTGTGAGAAATAAATAACACAAAATAAATTTACATGGGAGATACACGTTGGGTAAAATTCTTATTTACAGTTGGAATCGCGGCGGTTCTTAGCGGAGTTTACTTTTTAATACAAGGAGATTGGACAGAGGGCACAACTAATGTGGTGATTGGACTCTTTGTTACATTGCTAAGCAGAAAGCAGATTAAAGAGAACAAGAGCAAATAGCCATTCGGAATTTAAAGTGGGGTAAGTGCACTGATGATCTTATTTTAAAACAAGCATTTTCTTAGTAAAGATTAACAGTTTGTCTTTAAACCACTTTCGGACTGTTGATTATATTGGGAGATTATGTTCAATTAAACTAAAAACCGATGGTCAGTATATCATTTCTTACGCTAAAAGAAGATGACGCAGTAGAATTAGCAGCATTTCTGAACGAGCATCGTTTGCTCATGTTCGACACCATTGAAGACCATGTGGATTTACTTTGGGACCAGAATACCCCAGAAAGACGAAACTTAACTCACCTCAGCGGATTTACAAAATCCTTGCTATATTCTACCGTTGAACGAAAGGCAATAGACCTTTTAGGCGACCGCTTGGTGCGCATGTGGGCAAATCCGGTAACTAGCTTTGACCCAAAAAGCACACAAGAACTCATGGGTTGGTTGGCTAAGGCATAAAATAAAAACCACTTGAACCTCAGGAGAACCATCATAAATAGCAAACAAGTACTATAGATTATTTATGTTTGTCAAAAAAAACTACTTCTATTTTGCTGTTCTACTTTGCTCATTTACCGAAAATAGAAAAGAATTAGAATGCTTACTTCAGGTAACCTTATAATGAAGAGAAAACACAATCAATGTAGAGCATTTAAAAAGTGGCATTTACTTCCTTACTAGACTTCATGAAAATAATACTACATCAGTGAGAAAGATACTTTGTAACCCTTGAAAAAGAGTCAGAGTTTCACAAACAACAAAATACTTACCCAAAACATATTCAGGTCGTTAACCCTCAAGATCATAGTGGTCAAATTCATCAAGTTGCCAACCAAAAAGTATCCTATTTTTCCTACTTAATAATAAATGGCTTAAATTAGTATTTTAAAAATGCTACTACTTTGAAAAAGAATCAATGGAAACTTTTTACAATTGGCTATTGGGTAATTTCTATTTTTATAGTTTTTTACTTTAACGGTACAGGCAACGAAGCCGATAGCATCAATCATTTTTTATACGCTCATTACGCTCCTCCTCATCCAGAGTTGTACTTAAATCATTGGGCTAAACCTTTGTTTACTTTATTGGCTTCCCCATTTGCCCAATTTGGCTTTATAGGAATCAAGTTATTCAACATTCTTTGTGCATATAGAGCATCTTACTTTACCTTCAAAATAGTCTCAAAACTGCGTATCAAACAGTCTATATTGGGCCCTGTATTCTATTTTATCTTCCCCATAAGTTTTGTCACTACCTTTTCAGGTTTAACAGAACCATTGTGTGCATTTATACTAATTGCTTCCATTTACTTATTTCAGCACAAAAAGTACCTCACCTGCGCCTTTCTCATTTCAGTTACCCCATTTGTACGTTCAGAGGGATTGATTTTTCTAGCCGTTTTAGCATTCTTCTTCATCTATCTAAAAAATTGGAAAGCATTTGCATTACTTTCCTTCGGGCACATCGTTTATTCACTAATTGGTTATTTTCATTATCAAGATATCCTTTGGGTCTTCACTAAAATTCCTTACGCACATTTGAGTTCTCATTATGGAGGTGGCAGCCTCTTTCATTTTGCTGAAAAACTAAACTATTTAATGGGAATTCCATTGCTCGTGTTCTTCATATTAGGAACTGTCAGAATCTTGGTAGGGTGGAAACGAATGAGAATAGCAACTCGGCTAATCATGATCCTTTTCCTTTCATTCTTTATCGCCCATAGCCTTTTTTGGTACCTAGAAATTTTTAATTCCATGGGTCTAAAAAGAGTGTTTGCTGCAATTACTCCTTTAATGGCAATTGTAGCGCTTTTTGGATTTGACCTTTTCCATAAAATTTTAGTAGATCCTATGCGCAAGGGCTTAATGGCAATCAGCCTACTTTTAATTTTTGTGTTTCCTTTTACCTCAAATCCTGCTGCTGTTAATTGGAATGACTTAAATCTAAATGATGCTCAAGTGAATGCAAAATCAGTTGCTAACTACCTGCAGAAAGAAGAGAAAATAAGCAATCGTTTTATTTATACTGATCCATTTTTAAGTTACACCTTAAAGGTAGATCCTTTCGATGGACAAAAACATCAGATTTTAGCTCAACATGAAGGAGTAATTAGCCCTACTTTAAAAAGTGGAGATCTTATTATTTGGGACAATTGGCATTCCGTGGTAGACTATGGCGTTACGTCTGAAATGTTATCCAACTTAGGGTTTGTCAAAGAATTCAGACAAGGAAAGTCAACGTATAAAATCTACCGAAAGAAATAGTTAGACATTGAATTTAAAGTGCATTACATCGCCATCTTGAACAATGTATTCTTTGCCTTCCATGTTCATCTTACCAGCTTCTTTAGCTGCTTGCTCTGAACCTAGTTCCACCCAATCATTAAACTTAATTACTTCGGCCTTAATAAATCCGCGCTCAAAATCACCGTGAATTACTCCTGCTGCTTGCGGCGCTGTAAAGCCTTTCTTAATCGTCCAAGCTCTTACTTCCTTTTTACCGGCAGTAAAGTAGGTTTCCAAGTTCAACAATGCATACGCAGCCTTTATTAACTTATTCACACCAGGTTCGCTCAAACCTGCATCTTCTAAAAATTCTTTCCTTTCTTCCGGATCTTCTAATTCTGCAATGTCTGCTTCCAAACCAGCTGCAACCATTAACACCATTGCATCTTCGTCTTTCACCGCAGCTTTAACAGCCTCTACGTGTTTGTTCCCGTTTGCAATTGAACCTTCATCCACGTTGCACAAATACAACACTGGCTTCGCAGTCAATAAAAACAAGTCAGCTACTTCTTTTTTATCGTCATCACTTAAATCAATTGACCATGCAAATTTTCCATCTTCAAAATGTTTTTTATACTGATCTAAAATTCCCTGAGACTTTAGTGCAGCTTTATCTCCTGTTTTTGCAGCTCTCTTAATCTTTTCTAACTTCTTCTCTACTGCCTCTAAGTCTTTCAATATTAACTCATAGTCAATTGTCTCCTTATCCCTCACCGGATCAATTGAACCGTCTACGTGAACGATATTCCCGTCGTCAAAACACCTCAACACATGAATAATTGCATCCGTTTCTCTTATGTTTCCTAGAAATTTATTTCCTAATCCCTCACCTTTACTAGCACCTTTTACCAAGCCCGCTATATCCACAATGTCAATTGTTGTGGGTTGAACATTCTCGGGCTCAACGATATCTGCTAACTTATTCAAACGTTCGTCAGGAACAGTTATAACCCCAATGTTTGGTTCTATTGTGCAAAAGGGAAAATTTGCCGATTGCGCTTTTGCATTTGACAAACAATTAAACAAGGTCGATTTTCCAACATTTGGAAGTCCCACTATACCGCACTTTAAAGCCATAATTAATGTTTTTTTGGTCGGCAAAGATAGAAATAGAAAACGGGAAAAATGCTAGATAAAAATAGAAAATACACCCCACTTAAGTTGCCCTTTTACAGTCCAAAAAATATCAACTTCTTTTACTTTCAAAGTAATTTTAATGGCTATTGCTTAGTTTTACACTTAATGCATAACTTCCTATATGAAACTCAACCTGCTGTTACTCTTTTTCTTCAGTATATCCATCTACGGGATTGCACAGCAAGATACAGTTTTAGTCAAAGTCTACCCGAATCCATTTGATTCCGTTGCTATTCATTCAATTCAACTCAAGGAAGGAGATCGGTTCGAGGCTGAATTTGTAGATGTACAAGGAAGATCACTTTGTTCTGTTCCTGTTGGAACCTACTATAAATCTGTTCAATTTTCTGAGGAAATCCTTCTTAGTACTGTCGGTATTTACTTTTCCCTCATCACCATAAACGAAGAACCAATAATTAAAAAATTAATTTTTAATGGAAAAGATTCAACCTCTTTTTTGCAGTTCAATCTTGAAGTAACACCATCCAAGTTCAAAAAAGAAACCCTAAAAATTTTTCCAAATCCATCTATTTCTGACATTTTAACGATTGAAACCGAAACGGAAAGTAAAAATGTTACATTTTTGGTTTACAATATGCAGGGTGGATTACTCTATGAAAAAGAAGTCGATGCAACCGGTAAAAAGGCTAAAACTAACGTCTTAGTTTCAAGTTGGAAATCCGGACAGTACATCGTTAAAATGACTTCGAAATTTGGGGAAGACCAAAAAATCTTCACTAAAATTTCAAAATAGCCACAGTTGAGTGTAAAACTCTCTTTTAAAACCCCTTATTGGTTATCAATTTTTATTAACATTCCTAAGCGATTCTAGTAAATTGAGCTACTTTTGAATAAAATAAAAACACCAACTTAATGGCTACAATTCAAGAATTAGAAAACACTGCTTCACAGGTTCGACGTGACATTTTAAGAATGGTTCACGCCGTAAATTCAGGTCATCCAGGTGGCTCCTTGGGTTGTGCAGACTATTTTACCGCCTTGTATTCTGAAATTATGGATTACTCCACTGACTTTAAAATGGATGGCACCAACGAGGACTTATGCTTTTTATCAAATGGACATATTTCGCCTGTTTGGTACAGTGTTCTAGCTAGAAGTGGTTTTTTTCCGATTTCCGAGTTGAGTACCTTTAGAAAAATTGATTCAAGGTTACAAGGTCACCCTACAACACACGAAGGATTACCGGGCATAAGAATAGCTTCAGGTTCTTTGGGCCAAGGAATGTCTGCTGCAATTGGAGCTGCAATGACAAAGAAAATGAATGGCGATACCAAAACGGTTTACTGCTTGCATGGAGACGGAGAGCTACAAGAAGGACAGATTTGGGAAGCAGCTATGTTTGCCGCGCACAATAAAGTAGACAACCTGATTTGCACAATAGATTATAACCAACGTCAAATAGATGGTGATACAGACGATGTACTTTCATTAGGAAACTTGAGAGCTAAATTTGAAGCCTTCGGTTGGGACGTAATGGAGATGGACGGCAATAATATGGAGGCAACTGTAAATGGTCTAAAAGAGGCTAAATCTAAAACGGGAAACGGAAAACCTATTTGTATTCTAATGACGACTGAAATGGGAGCAGGTGTTGACTTTATGATGGGATCACATAAATGGCATGGTGTTGCACCAAATGATGAGCAACTAAAAGATGCATTAAGTCAATTAACGGAAACGGCAGGAGATTATTAAAAGGTATGGTTGTTGTTTTAAGCAATCCCTAATCAATAAAACCAAAGCATGAGCGTATTCAAAAATATCGCCTTTCTTTTTATATTTCTTTTTTCTTTTGCTCAGGCAGAAGCCCAAACGACAGCTCAAAAAACTAGAATTCTTTTTGTTTTTGATGCTTCTCAAAGCATGTATGGAAGGTGGGACAACGGCCAAAAAATACAAATCGCAACTAGACTATTACGAGAAATTGTAGACAGTCTTAAAAGTGCAGAAAACGTTGAAGTTGCACTTAGAGTTTACGGTCATCAAAACAATGTAACTTCCGATGGAAGAAATTGTAAAGACACAAAACTAGAAGTCCCTTTTTCTTCGAAAAACCACAACAAGATTATCGAACGCCTCGGATCAATTCGACCGAAAGGAACGACACTAATCGCTTATTCTTTAGAGCAGGCTGCTTATGATTTTCCGGATGATAAAAATGCTAGGAATGTAATTATTTTAATTACCGATGGCATTGAAGAATGCGATGGTGACCCTTGTGCCGTTTCATTGGCTTTGCAGAAACGAGGTGTTGTCTTAAAACCGTTTGTTATTGGAATGGGATTGGAACCTGAAGTAATTGATGCTTTCAAATGTGTTGGAAACTATTACGATGCCACTTCTGAGGCAACTTTCAAAGACGTGTTAGGAATTGTAATCTCACAAGCCTTAAACAATACTACAGCGCAAGTAAATTTACTAGACGAACTAAATCGTCCTTCAGAAACGAATGTTCCAATGACCTTCTACGATGCATTTTCAAAACAAGTCCGGTACAATTTTGTGCACACAATAGACAGCAGAGGTAACCCTGACACCTTACCTATTGATCCACTTGGTTCCTACGATTTAGTTGTTCATACAATTCCTCCGGTAGGAAAGAAAGGTGTTAAACTGGCAGCTGGAAAACATACTACCATAGCAGTAGATGCACCACAGGGCCAATTAGAGTTAAAAATGAACGGCTACAATGAGTATAAAGATTTAAAGGCCATTGTGCGAAAAGAAAAGGAGCAGGAAGTATTAGTGGTTCAGGATTTTTCATATATTCAGAAGTACATTACAGGAAAGTATGACTTGGAAATATTAACCTTACCGAGAACTTATATTGAAGGAGTAAATATAGCTCAAAGTAGAACTACTACGGTTGAAATACCACAAGCAGGATTGGCAACAATTGCCATGAGTGCAAAAGGTTATGGTAGTATTTTTCAGCAAAAAGGAGAAGAGTTAGTTTGGGTGTGTAATTTAAATTCCATCAGTGCAAGGCAATCCATTGTCCTTCAACCAGGATCATACAAAGTAATTTTTCGCCCTTTGAATTCACGGTTAAGCATTTACACAAAGGAAGAATCATTTGAAATAGAATCGGGACAAAGTTCCCAAGTAAAACTATAAGCATGGCAAAATACGAATACACTGAAATGAAAGACACGAGATCTGGTTTCGGAGATGGTTTACTAGAAGCAGGAAAAAGAAACAAAGATGTTGTAGCTCTTTGTGCTGACTTGACCGGTTCTTTAAAAATGAACGCTTTTAAAGACGCCTTTCCAGATCGCTTTATTCAAGCCGGTATTGCAGAAGCGAATATGATGGGGGTTGCAGCAGGTTTAACCATCGGCGGTAAAATTCCTTTTACAGGCACCTTTGCCAACTTTTCTACCGGTAGAGTTTACGATCAAATTCGTCAATCGATAGCGTACAGTGGTAAGAACGTAAAAATTGCAGCCTCACATGCAGGTTTAACTTTAGGGGAGGATGGAGCAACTCATCAAATATTGGAAGATATTGGGTTAATGAAAATGTTACCCGGAATGGTTGTGATTAACCCATGTGACTATGAACAAACAAAAGCAGCAACAATTGCCATTGCAGAGTTTGACGGACCTGTTTACTTGAGATTTGGTAGACCAAAATGGCCTGTATTTACGCCTCCCAATCAGAAATTCGAAATTGGAAAAGCGGTTACTTTTCAGGAAGGAAACGATGTAACAATAATTGCTACCGGACATTGTGTGTGGGAAAGCTTAAAAGCAGCGGAAGAATTAGAAGCTGGTGGTTTAAGTGTTGAAGTAATTAATATTCATACTATAAAGCCATTGGATAACGATGCAATTCTTAAGTCTGTCGCTAAAACAGGACGCGTAGTTACTGCTGAAGAGCATCAAATGAACGGAGGTTTAGGAGATTCAGTAGCGCAACTATTGGCAAGAAATAACCCAAAACCAATAGAGTTTGTAGCAGTGGATGACAGCTTTGGGGAAAGCGGTAAACCTGAGGAGCTATTTGAAAAATATGGCTTAGGTAAAAGCAGTATTGTAGCTGCTGTGAAACGAGTTGTGAAACGCTAGAAAAAATAAAGGTCAATCGAAAAGGGGAACTCAATGAGCTCCCCTTTTTTCGTGTTAGATAGATTCAATATTTACTTTAGACACTTAAAGTAATCAAACGGTTCATGGCAATCGACGCATTGAAATAATGCTTTACAAGCCGTTGAGCCAAAACGACTCACCATTTTTGTATTCAATGAACCGCAGTTGGTACATTTGATTGTGTTTGCTTCGCCTAAAAGCGCAGCCTTGTCTACTTCTGCCGTTCGCGGAGCTGCTATACCATAATCTTCCAAGGCCTTTCGACCCCTTTCGGTAATCCAACCGGTTGTCCAAGCAGGCGCTAAAACTAAATTTATTTTTGCTTTCAAATCTTCTTTTTCAAAAGCAGATACGATATCATCTCCTATGGTATCCATTGCAGGACAGCCTGAATATGTTGGTGTAATATCAATGCGGTAAACGTTATCAACTAATTCTACTTTGCGCACTATTCCCATATCCATTATGGATAAAACAGGAATTTCAGGATCGCTTACCGAAGTTAAAAGTTCTTCTATTTTTGTTGAGACGCCTAACACCTTACCATTTCATATTTGGATAGGCCCGTTGCATGTACTGGAATTCAGCCAAAATGTAACCCATATTCTCTGAATGCCTTCCGGTTTTAGCACCATATTGAAAAACAGTTTCTTCAGGTAAGCTCAGGGTAGCTTCTTTTAGTATCGAACTAACTCGCTCTAAATAAACTGACTTTAGCTGATCTAAATCAGGACCTACTCTACTTTCTGCTGCCCAAGACTCCGTTTCTGTAGCTTTGAAAAGTTCCATGCTATACCTCCACAAGGTATTTACAGCTGTTTGTGCTTTTTCATGGCTTTCTTCAGTCCCATCTCCTAGTCGTTTCACCCAAGTGGATGAAAAATCTACGTGATAGTCGACTTCCTTGATTGACTTTTTAGCTATGGCAACCAGTGTTTCGTTCTTACTGTTCATCAATTCGTTCAAGATTAATTGATGATACACATCAAAAAAGAACTGACGGACAATAACATGAGCAAAGTCTTCATTTGGCTGCTCTACTAGGTAAGTATTTTTGTATTCGTGCTCATACCTCAGCATGGCCACACTGTCTTCCGTTGCATCCCCTCCTTTTATCTGAGCTGCAGCTTGAAAATAATTTCTAACCTGTCCAAAAAGATCTAAAGAAATATTGGTTAAGGCAATGTCTGTTTCCAACTCAGGTCCATGACCACATAGCTCTCCTAAGCGTTGACCCAAAATCATGGAGTTGTCGCCCAAGTGCAATAAGTAGTCGTATAGTTTTTCGTGTAACATAAATTACATGTGCTTTATTTCATCAGGTAATTCGTAAAATGTTGGATGACGGTATACCTTATCGGCAGCAGGCTCAAACATTTCACCATTTTTCTCAGGATTAGAAGCGGTTATATGTTTAGATTCAACAACCCAAATACTAACACCTTCTTGTCTTCTCGTATAAACGTCTCTGGCATTTTGAATTGCCATATCTTCATCTGCTGCATGCAAACTACCACAATGACGATGCTCTAGACCGTTCTTACTTCTGATAAATATTTCCCAAATGGGCCATTCTTTATTCATATTATTTGATTTATGCTGTTTTCTTTGCTCTTTTTTCTGCCTGTTTATCGGCATAAGCTGAAGCTGCATCTCTTACCCATTTACCTTCATCCCAAGCTTCATTTCTATCCTTCAAACGCTTCTCATTCATCAAACCATTCCCTTTTACCACATCCCAAAATTCATCCCAGTCAATGGTTCCAAAATCATAATGACCTCTTTCCTCGTTCCATTTCAAATCTTTATCAGGAATAGTAAGACCTAAAATCTCAGCTTGTGGAACTGTCTGATCAACAAACTGCTGACGCAACTCATCGTTGGTTTTCTTTTTTATTTTCCACTTCATGGATTGCTCTGTATTCGGAGAATCCTCATCTCTCGGTCCAAACATCATCATACTTGGCCACCACCATCTGTTCAATGCATCTTGGGCCATCGCTTTTTGAGCTTCCGTTCCATTACACAAGGATAGCATAATTTCATACCCTTGTCTTTGGTGGAAACTTTCCTCTTTACAAATACGAACCATCGCTCTAGCATATGGTCCATAAGAAGTCTTGGTTAGCATTACTTGGTTAATAATTGCTGCACCATCAACTAACCAACCTACAGCTCCCATATCTGCCCAAGAGATAGTAGGATAATTAAAAATACTCGAATACTTCGCGCGCCCTGAATTTAATTGCTCATTCAACTCCTCTCTACTAATTCCCAATGTTTCAGCCGCACTGTATAAATACAATCCATGTCCTGCTTCATCCTGTACTTTTGCCAATAGCGCCACTTTTCGTCTCAAAGAAGGAGCTCTAGAAATCCAATTTCCCTCAGGCAACATACCTACCACTTCGGAGTGAGCATGCTGAGAAATCTGACGGATATGCGTTTTGCGATATTTCTCTGGCATCCAATCTTTCGCTTCAATATTTTCACCGCTATCAATTCGGTTTTGAAATTGTTCTTCTAAACTTAATGTTTTGTTTTCCATAACTTAAAATTCTTTAACTGTCGAAATCGACTACAATTTTACTTGACTTTGGTATGGCTTGGCAAGTTAATATATATCCTTGTTCTACTTCTTCTTTCTCTAAAGCATAATTTAGATTCATTGGTGCATCACCTTCTACCAATTTGGCTCTGCATGTGCAACACACTCCACCTTTGCAAGCAAAGGGTAAATCAGCATTATTTCTAAGAGCTGCGTCCAAAATGTTTTCACCATTCTGAGACATAGTAAATGAAATTTGCACTCCATTAGTTATAACTGAAACGTCTGAAACGTCCTTGTTGTTCGTATCGTACACTTTCTTTTTCCCACCTTTGGTAGGCGTGCCAAATAACTCAAAGTGAACTTTGGATTCGTCGACCCCTTGCTCATATAAAAAGTCTCGAATCATAAAAATCATTTCGGTAGGTCCGCAAATAAAAAACTCATCAACAGAGTCAAAGTCAATTATTTTTTCTGAAATAGTTCGGAGTTTCTCTTCTGTAAAGCGACCATTAAACAAAGGAGCATCTCTCATCTCTTTTGTCAAAAAGTGATATAACTCATAACGCCCTAGAAATTGGTTTTTTAATCCCTCTACCTCCTCTCGCAAAATCATGGACTGCACAGATTGATTTAAATAAAACAAACTGAAAGTTGATTCAGGCTCTTGATTTAGGTGTGTTTTTATGATGGAGTGAATAGGAGTAATACCGCTACCTGCTGCGAACGCAACATAGCATTTCTTTTTCTTTCGATCTACCTCGGTAAAAAAACGACCATTAGGTGGCATCACCTCAATTATATCTCCCGCTTTGAGTACATCGTTAACGAAAGTGGAAAAACGTCCGTCCTCAATCTTTTTTACAGCAACTTGCCATTGATTATCAATCGGACTGCTACATAATGAATAAGATCTGCGAACTTCATCGCCATTGATGACCGCTTTCAACGTCAAATACTGGCCCTGCTTATAAGCAAAAGTCTCTTTTAATTCATCAGCTATTTCAAAAGTAACAACTGAACAGTCGGCAGTTGTTTTATAAATATCACTTACTTGAATGGGATAAAACTGTTGAGACATAGTTATTGTTATAGTACTTAACAAAGATAATTAAAGATGTTCTTCCTCAAATGATATTTATCAGTTTTAAGTGTTTCTAAATAGTGGACTCACCATTCAAGTTGGTAGTTAAATACGAGGTCATCACATCAAAAAAGTCTTGTAGCATTTTGAAACCTTCAATTACCTTATCCTCAAAATTAGCTTGAAGTACTTCTTGGTCTGTAAACTCATGCATTACATAGAAACTCTTATACCGAAGTAAATCAATATTGGGGTCTTCTTTGTCAAAACCTCTTGGAGCTGTTTTCAACTGTTCACCTAGCAATTGATGATAATACTTTTTAAACTTTCCATTCTCTAAAACTTCTCGCAACGGAGTTGCATCCATTTCAATTTGCTTGCGAAGTAAATTCAAATCTTCCGAGTTGGGCTGAAAAAAACCTCCTCCGATGAATGAATTTCCAGGAGCTATATGATAATAATACCCACCTCTCTTATCGGCTCCTTCTCTTGAAAAAGAACCACTTCGATTTATTTTATAGGGATCCTTGTTTTTGGAAAACCGAACGTCTCTGTAAATTCTATACAAACTCTTTTTACCACTTGGAGTCGAAATAGTATCAAATTCAGACATCTTACTGAGCAGATTTTCAGCAAACTTATACATTTCTTCATGCGATTTCTCATAACACGACTTGTTTTCTGCAAACCAATCACGATTATTATTTTTAGCTAATTCCTTGAGAAACTCGAAAGTTAAGGTGGTAATATTTGCCATAAATTAGATTTATTTGTTCTTGTGAAAATAATACATTTGAGCGGAGCAAATGTTGGTAAGTCACGGTAATTTTTAATCTACCTTTGGTACATAAAATGTAGCTTATTTGAAAGAATCCTATGAAAAAAGTCAGCCTAAAACTTCCTCTTGAAGACAAACACTCGAACCTTTGGGGATTTCACTTTAGGATTCCTAAAAATGTTGCTGACAACTTTACAGAAGGAAAAAACAAACGAGTTGTTGCAACATTCAATCATTCCGTAAAGAATCATTGCGCCATTATGCCTTCACCTAAAGGGCCATTTATTAAGCTTAATAAAAGCATAGTGAAAGAACTTAATATCCAAGTAGGCGATGTGGTTACAATTGAGCTTGAAAAAGACACTTCTACTTATGGCACGCCAATTTCGGAAGAATTTGAAGCTGTAATTTTTAGTGATGCCGCTGTTTTCAATTATTTTCAAGCCTTAACACCGGGCAAACAGCGCAACTTAATCCACTTGGTGAATAAAATTAAAAACACTGACATAAAAATTAACCGCTCCATGGCAATAGCACAGCATTTAATGGATGTAAAAGGAATGTTGGATTTCAAACAACTTAACGAAACCATTAAGGAGTATAATCAAAAACATAAATTGATTTAAGACCAGCCAATACTGAATCTTCCTAGTTCATATTTCAACGCTTCTACTCTACTCGTTTATTAAGAAGAAGCAGGTAAAATAAACGAACTGATCACATTCCTTGCACTTTCAAACTGATTTATTTGCTAGTTCCATGCGTATCAATCCGGTGACACAGAAGTTCGCGAAGCAAGGTGAAATTATATTTACCTCAATGTGAATCTATTAAAATAATTTAAATTTCCATGTATATACATCTAATTGTAAAAAATAATGTACTTTCGCAAAAACTAACTTTAACAAAAACAAAATGAAAAAATTATTTAAACCTGTATTAAGCCTAATTGCAATTGCAACTATGGTAGCTTGTGGCGGTGCCGCAGACAAATCAAACGAAGTAACAGAAGAAGCTGCTGTTGAAACTGTAGAAGAAGTAACAACTGAAGAAACTGTTAATGTAAACACTAGCGAAAGTAGCGTGATGTGGATGGGACAAATTGTTGGAGGTATCAAATCTCACAACGGAACAGTAAAAGTAACTGAAGGATCTCTTACCTTAAAAGGTGATGAAATTGTTGGAGGAAACTTTACCGTAGATTTAACCTCAATGAACCCATTAGATTCTAACTACACCGAAGATCAGCCTGCTGAAAAATTAGTTGGACACTTGAGTTCAGGTGATTTCTTCATGACAGATTCATTTCCAACTGCTTCTTTCGTGATTAAGAGTGCTGATGCAGCTGCAATGACTGTGACAGGAGACTTAACTGTTAGAGGTATTACAAATACTGAAACAATCAATGACGTAGCCATTGATACTGAAGCAGGAACTGCAGTAGGTTCTTTGACATTTGACAGACAAAAATACAATGTTGCTTTTTCTACCGGAGCAAAAGATTTTGTTTTATCTGATGATATTGAGTTGACTATCGATTTAAAGATGTAAGGAACATAACATTTAATAGAGGGCCTTGCGATTGAATTGCAAGGCCTTTTTTTATGGAATAAATCCAACTATATCATCAGATCCTCAATTTCAATTTGAAAAGTAATAGCCAAGTCCAATTAAAAATAAATTTTCAGAGTTTGCTCCAGGATCTTGAATTAGAACATCAAACAAAAACTCTCCTTTATTTCCTCCTTTAAATAAATATCCCAACTGAGTTGTTATTCTCAATTCTGGTATTTGTGAATCTCCTTTATATTTCATTAGAAACTCTGATAGAAAGGCAACATAAGTTTCACCCGGGTCTACTCTAAAGCCCCTACTCGGTAGTTCAGCTCCCAACCTATATCTTATCCTGTATTCAGGTGCTAAATTCGAGAAAGTCTCATCTAACCTTAATCTGTGTGCAATTTTAAACCGACTTAATGTCTGCTGTACGTGGGCAATTTGCTGAAACAAGCGTTGCTTGTTGCCGCTTTCTGATATTCGATACATTCCCCCTGCAGCAATCGAATAAAGTGGACTTAATTTTCTTTGAACTCCAACTGTAAAATGATTTCGTGCGACCACCGTACCTGAAAAAAAAGCACTATTCGAAAGATCGACAGGTAATCTTCTTTCAAAACCAGATTTCAGCTGTTACCGATTGTTGATTTGAAGAGAATGATTGACATTCACTACTCCACTAAAGAGATTTTCAGATCCCTCCTGAGAGTGCACATTAACACACCAAACTGCTGCAAAAATTATTAGGACTGACTTCTTCAAAACACTAAGTTATCTGTATTTTGATCTGCGTTTTTTACACGGCTTACAAGCTTACCTTCGGTAGAAAAATCATAGACATACGAACCTATACGATTTTCAATAATCCCATAAACTAAAATTTCGTAAAACTGCAAAACCGCTGAGAAGTCGGCTTCACCATCATGGAAAAATCTATTTATTTGCTCTTTATCTCCAGAATAGTGATGTTGAACTTTCACGATTCGATAACGGTCAAAATCATGATCTAATTGAGACCTGATATTTTCTGAAATAGCCCTTGCTAATTTGTCAAAGTGAATAGTTGATTCTACATCTTCAAATTCTCCATCACGCGAAAACTCAACACTCATGCGCTCGCGACCAAGCTTTACTTTTGCTTCAAATTTTTCATCTGTACCGCTCTTTTCTAAAATCCATCTCACTCTAGCTTTAGGAAACATTTTACAAACAAAACGCTTTGCACTATCCGGCACAACTTTAGGAGAAATCCGCCGCTCGATTTCAACTTTTTCTTGAGCACATGCAAATCCCGAAAAAAATAATATTTGAACAATTATAACTACTCGTAACATTGGCATAAATGCTATTCAACTCTTACACAATTCAAAATTTGGCAAATATTAAAGACTTGAATAATGTTAATCCTTAAAATTTAAACCGGTTACTTATCACGTAATTTAACTAAATACAATAAGAAGTCTAGCTTTATAAATTAAAGGGAAATTCCGCCGTTCCTACAATCAATTCTACACTTACCATGCAACAAGTATTTCGAGAACCTCCTTTCTTTTTAGATTACCAAGTGAGATAACCTAACGCTAGATAACAATTAAGTAAGTTTGCGTCGACTTGTATAATTAGGAATCGACAGACAGAAAGTGTTGGTTCTATTTTCACAAAAACCAACATATGAAATTTAAAGACTTCGATTTTACCGAAGAAATGCTTCAAGGTTTAGATGCCATGCGTTTCGAAGAACCAACCCCAGTGCAAGAACAAGCGATTCCGATTATTCAGAAAGGGAATGATGTAATTGCAGTAGCTCAAACAGGAACTGGAAAAACAGCTGCGTTCCTATTGCCAATTTTGAACAAGATTCAACGATCTGGCGGAGGAAAGCTGAACACACTTATTTTAGCACCTACAAGAGAATTGGCCATGCAAATTGACCAGCAAATGGAAGGCTTCTCTTACTTTATTGGTACATCTTCCATCGCAATTTATGGTGGAGGTACGGGATCTTCTTTTGAAGCTGAGCGGACTGCGTTAACTCAAGGAGCTGATTTAATTGTTGCTACTCCAGGTAGATTACTATCTCATTTGAATTTGAAATACGTAAAAATTGATCAGTTAGAACACTTCATATTAGATGAAGCAGATCGAATGATGGACATGGGATTTTCAGACGATATTCAAAAAATTTCGGAATACCTGCCAAAAAACAGGCAAAATATCATGTTCTCTGCCACCATGCCTCCAAAAATTAGAAATTTAGCGAAGGCAATTATGAATCAACCGGAGGAGGTAAACGTTGCGATTTCAACAACTGCAGAAGGGATTACCCAACTGGCATATAATACACACGACAATCAAAAAATTCCATTATTACAGCACTTATTAAAAGACAAACAAGACCTGAGCAGTATTATCATTTTTACTTCAAGAAAATCGAACGTAAAGGACATTGTTCGCGATTTGAAAAAATTAAAGATGGATGCTGCTGGAATTTCCTCAAACCTAAGTCAAGATGAACGAGAGGAAGTTTTACGAATGTTCCGAAACAAGAGACTGAGAATTTTAGTGGGTACAGATATTATTTCACGCGGAATAGATATTGACTCCATTGATATGGTTATTAATTATGACGTGCCAAATGACCCTGAAGATTATGTACACCGAGTGGGTAGAACAGCTCGTGCTAAATCAACCGGAACTGCATTGACTTTCATTGACTCCAGAGGTCAGCAAGACTTCCAAAAAATTGAAGAACTGATTAAAAAGGAAGTTGAGAAGTTGCCGAATCCAGAGCACATTGGCGAAGGTCCGGTTTATAAACCTGGAAATTCAAGAGGTGGAAATAACAGTCGCCACAAAAGTGGTGATGGCAGTGGTAATAGAAAACCATTTGGCAAGAAGAAACCGTTCAAAAAGAACAAACCAAAAGGAGACCAAAATAGAGCGAAAGCTGATTCTCCTAAAACCGAAGTGAAAAAGAAGTTTTACCCAAAAAGACCTCCAACACAGACAGGGCATTTGCAAAAAGACTAAGGTTGCACTCTTTCTTAAAAAGAAGAATAAGATTGATCTATTATTGATTTGCTGATTAATCATTCATCAGCATCCTTCTAAGAGAAAAGCTCATTGAATGTGTAAACTTCATTCAATCTTGCTCCTTTCTCCGTATCTTTCAAGGTAATTATTTCATTTTGAGCGTCGTGCTCCATAAATAAATACAAATCTTCATCAATGGCTTTCTTGTAAAAACGCTTTCGATCTTCTAAAGTTAACAACGGTCGGGTGTCGTAACCCATAACGTAAGGCATTGGAATATGCCCTGCAGATGGCAAAAGATCTGCCATAAAAGCCATCTTCTTTCCTTGATAATTGAGTAGTGGAATCATCATAGCGTCTGTGTGACCGTCGGCATAAAAAATATCAAAAGCCTCGAAACCGTCTTCCACAAATTTCAACTGACCAAACTCTTCCATAGGTGAAATATTTTCCTTTAAAAAGGATGCTTTCTCCCTATCATTTGGCACAGTTGCCCATTGCCAGTGCTTTCTGTTGCTCCAGTAAATAGCATTTTTAAATGTTGGTTCGTAGGCTGTTCTGTCTTTATTCCACTTTACCCCACCTCCACAATGGTCAAAATGCAAATGTGTAAGGAACACATCAGTAATATCGTCAGGATGAAATCCCGCTTTCTTCAGAGAACCTTCTAAACTTCCATCGCCGTGTAAGTAATAAAAACCAAAGAATTTTTCAGACTGCTTCTGCCCCATTCCGTTATCAATCAATATCAAACGGTCGCCTTCTTCAATTAACATGCAGCGCAAGGCCCACGAGCACATGTTACTGCTGTCTGCAGGATTCGTTCGTTGCCAAATAGACTTTGGAACTACACCGAACATTGCTCCGCCATCTAATTTAAAATTTCCTGTTTCTATGGGATATATCTTCATTTTACGAAGGTAATAAAATGGAAGATGAATGCCGAAAAAGTAAATCTATACCCTTGTGTTCTTTGGCTCGGCTTTTCCAGAATTCAATTTTACCATATGCTCCTTCCTAAAGTGAACCAACTCAAATAAGCACAGACAACAGATTACTTCCTAGCTTTAATGCCTTCTATAGGAATATCTAAAAACAAAAATTTATGATGAGAAGGAAAAAGTGCTCCACTTTCTGCGGTTTGCCATGATTCCCATGTTGCTTCAACCCCGCCAATTGGAAAAATACTCACCCACATTTTAAATGCTACTGGAAGTCCTGTTTCATCCAATAACCAAAGATAGGAATCTCCTGGGGTGCTTCCCCCGGCAGTATAGGTAACCAGAAGAGCTTCGTCTCCATTTGCTAGCGCAACCACTCCTCTCTCTGTTCCGGGATCGAATACTTTATGAGGAGCAACTAACCAAAATGAATCGTTGTTAAAATGTGCAATAGCTTGCTCTATTATTTCTGATCGAGCAGAACCGCTAACTTCACTATTGCTTACTTTCACACTACTTGAATCCGGAGATTGAAGGTTTAACTGAACAATTTTATCATCCAACTTCACCTCAACCAACTTTCGCTGTTTGTTCCATTTGTAGTGATGCCTCCCAGCGAATGACCATTCAATGTATTGGGTCTTTTCATAGGAATCATGATGCACCGCTTTCAACATCTTTTGGGCTAACAGATCCGCTTCGACCGACATTTCAGCTTTGGGTAACTTTTCATTGTATAAGAAATAAACCACTGAGAAGATGATTACCAATGACAATAATAAACCCAACAATATTTTTCCTATTTTTTTTAGAATCTTAATCATTTGTTCGTGTGCTAGTTCTAGCTGATTTTATAAGTTAAAAGACAATTGATCGCTGATAACGGTAATACCACGGTCATAAGAAAACCAATAATTTAACTTACTTGTTCTCCATTTTCAACCTTCCTTTCAGTTGAAAGCAGAATGATCTCACCGTTTAAGTCAGCAACTCCCAACACCAAACATTCAGAGAAAAAGTTGGCAATTTGCTTCGGCGGGAAATTCACTACGGCTAGAACCTGTCGACCCAAGAGCTCCTCCTTTTTATAATGATAGGTTATTTGAGCTGAAGAGTTTTTAATTCCTAAATCTTTTCCAAAATCAATTTTGAGCTGCCAAGAAGGATTACGCGCTTTAGGAAAAGCCGCTACTTCTATTATGGTTCCTGTTCGGATATCTACTTTTTCAAATTCTTCCCAAGAAATCATAAATACTTCTGTTCAATCACCCACGTGTGGTGCATTTCATGGCCTATCAGAATATACATGATCTGTTCGGCAGTCATGTCCAAGTCATTTGCGTTACCTTTTGAACGAATCATTTCTTCTGAAAAACTCTTAAATAAGTCGATTGTACTTGCTCTCAAGCGCTTCAGCTCCTCCAAAAGGTCTTTTAAACTCCTGCGATTTGCAGAAGAGTTTGCCGCGTATTCGTTGTGATCATAGCCTCGAATTGCATTCTTTTCACCACGGGTAAAACTCAACGCCCTGTAAGCATAGATACGCTCTGTATCAATAATATGTTGCACCACTTCTTTGATGCTCCACTTACCTTCAGAATATCCCTTATTCGCCTGTTCGTCAGAAACCATAGCTAATGTTTTGATCGTATTTTTTAAAGTGAAAATCAACAATTCAAAGGGATCTTTCCCCTCGGGAATTCTCTCAATATATTGCTGATAATATTCTGGATATGCTTTTGAGTCCATAATGACAGGTGTTAATTTGAATTGCAAATAAAAAGAACTGCATCGAAAGAGACAGTTGAGAAGGTTAAATATTTATTGCATTAAAGCCATTTTGCCCAAATATAATATGAACTAAAGGCATACAAAAACACAAGTCCAAACCAAGCAATATACTTTTCAACATTTGAAAACAGTTGAACTGCATTTGTTTGAATTACAAAAAAAATCAGACTTGCTAAAATAGGGGCTGTTACAAACGAAACAGAGGTGGCAAAGTCTACCAGTTGCTTCATATTATCTAACTGAAAGACAAGTACAAATAAAGCACCTACTGCTAGCCCTATCACCAATAAAGGGTATGTTTTGTCCTTAAATTTTGGTACGCTTAATTGAAAAGCTTTTTGCAGCACTCTAGGGTAAGCATCGAGTACCGTTAACGTGGTGCTAAACATTGTTGTAAACGCTGCCAACACCACAAAACCAAACGACCACTTTCCTAACGTCGATACGTACATGTCAATCAGTTGACCCGAGAAAGCAACTCCGCTAGCGGGAAGCTCTGTACCATTTTTACCAAGTAAAGAAGCACCTAAAGCTACAAAAGCTGCTGCCAAGGCTGTTGTGCCCCAGTATCCTACATTAAAATCGAAGACTGACTTTGAAACCGACAGTGGTTGTTGCTTTTCTTGTGCAGCATCCATTGTCCATTCAGAATGCCACAAGGCAATATCTAAAGGTGCAGGCATCCAACCGATGAGCGCTATCAAGAAAAACAAGTCTGTTTGACTCGTGAAAGAAAAAGTTTGAACTGAAATTACTGACGAGTCGTTGAAAATAAAAGCAGCCAGTACTGTAATTAATGTAGTTATGGCGAGTAAAATAATTACCGTCTTCATAATGCTATCCAGCACTCGATAAGATCCTATAATTAGAATGGCGGAGCAGATGAGCAAGAATAAACCTGAAGTTTGCCAAAGCGGTAGTGTTAAATCGAAAACGGAAGAAAACACACTGGCTGTTAGTAAAGTTACCACTGCTTGAACAGTGAACATTCCCGAAATAGTAACTGCATAAAAAAGCAACATCGCCCATTTACCTTGCTCAAAAAAAGCCTCTAATAAACTCTTCTTGTTGGCTGCCGCAAACAGCGGTCCCGCTTTAAAAAATGGATATTTAATAATATTCGCTGCTACCACAACAACTATCATTAGGAGTCCATAATTAGCTCCGGCCCTTGTAGATTGCACCAAGTGTGAAACTCCAACAGCAGCACCGGCATATAATAGCCCCGGACCGAGACGAGCTAAAATAGCTTTCATCAGGTTATCCTACTCTTCCTATTTTCTTAGTATATTCAGCAGTTTTAGCTTCTAAATTAGAGGCAATTGAATTGAAGTGCGCCTTAATTTTTGATTTACTCTCACGGTTTGGGTAAGTGCAAACTTTATTCAACATGTCAATTCGATCATCAATCACTTGATCAATAATCTCATCCATTTTTTCAGCTTCCTTTGCATCTCCGTTAACACTTTCAATAAATGCATCTTCAATTAAAAAATTTGTTTTATTCTTAATTGCTTTCTTAAATTTTCTTCTGTTTGCCATAATTTTTGTTTTGGTTAAAAATAAGGAGAGTACTTCGAAACAAAAAGACTTTCTTAAATAATCTATCAACCATTCAGAATATTTAAAAGAGGAGATAAAAACCCCTTTGGCAATGTGTACTTTTGGCATCCTAATGAGTAAATTTTATTCTATTATTGATATTGAAGCGACTGGGGGTAATTCAAAGATTGGAAGAATTACAGAAGTTGCGATCTACCTATATGATGGTAAAGAAATCGTGAAAGAATACAATACACTTGTTAATCCGGAAAGAAGCATTCCAATTTACGTTCAACGATTAACAGGAATAACCGATAAAATGGTTGCAAAAGCACCTCTTTTTACTGAAGTCGCAGATGACATTGCTTCCTTTTTAAATGGATCTTGCTTTGTAGCTCACAACGTTAAATCAGACTATAGCTTTATTAAGGATGAGTTGCAAAAAGCAGGGATAGATTATAAAAGTGAGCACCTTTGTACACTTGAATTATCAAAAACTTTAATCCCCGAGGCAAGCCATCATGGGTTGGGCAAAATATGTAACCATCTGGAAATTGAAGTACCGAATCGCCATCGTGCATCAGGTGATGCACTAGCAACAGTAAAGCTATTTCAACATTTACAGAAGGTAGACCAGAATAATAAAATCCAAAGGTTGATCAGAAAAGCATAATGGAAACCAAACCGAATAACTTTAAACTATGGTTAAAGCGAATTGGATTCGGTGGTTTCATTTTTTTCCTTGTAAAAGGAATAATTTGGTTGCTAATATTTTTTGGACTAGGCAGTTACATTAGTTGTTAAAAAAAGTAAGAGAAATTAATTTGCGCGGTAGGGTCAACATTTAAAACAGTTGTTTTAGAAATGTCATCTCTACTATCGAAAGTAGAACTCCTAGTTCCCCCTGCAGTTGTATTGGTAGTATTATCAGTAACACCTCCTCCTAAACTCACATACTGAAAACCGAGATACAACTCACTCCCAACGCTAAAATTTTTAGCTAAAAAATAATTAAACCCTCCTCCGAGATTTAATCCCAAAGCAAATCCTCCATCTCGAATAATCTCTCGCTCGGTTGTTGCAGTGCCAATAGAAGAAATTTGACGATTGTCAATTTCATTCCTCGACTTTCCTATCATTGAAATATCTAATTGTCCAAACACAAATGGATCTAACCTTTTATTAGCCGTCAAATGTTTTTCTATTCCAATTGACAAGTTCGCACTAAAACTTCGTCTTAGTGAATCAACCTCTTCCAATAAAGCCCCTGAACTATCGGCTGTTTCTCTCAAAATTCGGTTTAGCTTTAAGCCCAATCCAGCTCTTAATGCCAAGTCATCCTTCAAGTAATACTTGGCAAATAAGATATTTTGCCCATAAGAATTGCTATTTGTTGACAAGCTAACATTATTAATCAGGCCATTTACGACTATGGAAGCGCCAAAATCACCTGCTTTTGGTAAGAAATCTTTTGGGGTTTCTTGAGCCAAAACAGAAAATGATAAGAAAGAGCTTATTAAAATTAGAGCTAGTGATTTTAGTCTATTCATGTGTTTGATGTTTGAAAACAAATAACCGAAAACTCCTGCATTTATTGTCTAACTTTTAAAAGATTTATCCTGCAGCATGGGCACGAAACTAAACTCTCCGTATGTTTCTGTTTGGAATTCATTCTCTGCCACTTTGATAATCCGTTGCATCTCTTGTTTATCAGAATCTCCTAATGGAATCACCATCATTCCACCAACTTTAAGCTGTTCTAAAAGGTCTTGAGGTATAAATGGTGCAGCTGCAGTGATAATAATTTTATCAAAGGGAGCATAACCTGGCAACCCCTTGTATCCATCACCAAAAAATAATTTTGGAAAGTGACCCAATTGATTCAACATCTTCTTCGATTTCATGTGTAATGAACGATGTCTTTCAATGCTAAAAACTTTTACACTCATTTCCATTAATACACTGCACTGATAACCAGAACCGGTCCCAATTTCCAATACTTTTTCACTCTTTTTTAATTCCAACAACTGAGTTTGAAATGCAACAGTAAATGGATGAGATATAGTTTGCTCTGATCCAATTGGAAATGCTTGATTCTTGTATGCAAAATTTACAAACGCATTATCTAAAAACAAGTGTCTCGGCACCATGTCTATTGCATCCAAAACAGTCTCATCAGTAATGCCTTTAGACCTCAATAGTTCTACCAACTTTCGGCGCATCCCTTTATGTCTGTATGTATCATTAAGCATGTTACAAAAAAAGATGATTTAATCCTTGCATGCATTAAATCACACGCTTCTTTTTCAATAAAAAAATGTTAACAAAGCTGTTCTACTAGTTGGCATTTTAAAAGCTGCTTTAACGTACTTTGTAAAAAATCATTTTATGCTAAAAATAGGTGTTTTAGGTGCTGGTCACTTAGGAAAAATTCACATCCGAATTTTATTAGAACATGAGGATTTCGCTTTGGTTGGATTCTATGATCCGAATAAAGAGAATGCAAAAAAGGTTGCTGAAGAATTTGAATTAAAAGCCTTTGATTCTATTGAAGAATTAGTGGACGCTGTAGATGCGGTAGATATCGTCACTCCTACATTGTCTCATTACGATTGTGCTGTCACTGCCATTAGACAAACAAAACACATTTTTATTGAAAAACCCATTACCAATACAGTTGAAGAAGCTAGAAAATTAATCAACCTATCAGAAGAAGCAGGAGTTACAGTGCAGGTTGGCCATGTAGAACGGTTTAATCCGGCTTTCACCGCAACGAAACCTTACATCAAGCATCCGATGTTTATTGAAACACATCGATTAGCACAGTTTAACCCTCGAGGTACTGACGTGTCAGTGGTATTAGACTTAATGATACACGACTTAGACATTATTTTGAGTATTGTGGATAGCAATGTAAAAAGAGTAAGTGCGAGCGGCGTAGCAGTAGTTAGTGATACACCAGACATTGCAAATGCCCGAATTGAATTTGACAATGGCTGCGTAGCAAACTTGACAACAAGTCGTATATCCTTGAAAAACATGCGGAAGACTCGAATTTTTCAAAAAGATGCCTACTTATCTGTAGATTTTCTTGAAAAGCAAAGTGAAGTTGTTCGTCTATCTAATGTCGAAGGTGAACCTGATCCTTTATCAGTAACGATTGACTTACCAGATGGTAAAGGACAAAAACTAATCTACTTCGAAAAGCCAGATGTTGAAAGTAACAATGCCATAAAGGATGAGTTAACGGCTTTTGCTCAAGCAATTAATTCCAAAACTACACCTGCTGTAAGTATTCATGATGGGTATAATGCACTTGATGTCGCGTATCAGATCATCGAGAAATTAGAGATTAATAGACAAAACTCAATTATTTAAACAATAATTAGGAATTTCGAGCGTTCAGATTCAGTAACTCCAACCTCTTCATATGAAGAACCAGTACCTATTAATTCTCTGTATTACAGCAATTTCACTATTTTCTTGTGAAAAGCAGAAAGCCATAGTTCCAGGTTTTTTAAAGATTGATGATGTTATTTTGCAAGCTGCTCCAACACAAGGTTCTAGTAGTGATCGAATTACCGACATTAATGTTTTCATCAACGATCAGTCTGTCGGAATTTTTGAATTGCCTGCTCTTATTCCAATTCAACAAACAGGAAATGTAAACCTAAAAATTAGAGGTGTAATTTATAAGAATGGACAGTCTAACGAGAAAGTAGATTACCCTTTTTACACCACATATAGTTTGGATACTACATTTGTGCCTGAAGCACAAATGGAAATAACACCGATAGTTCAATACCAAAGCTCTGCTATTTTTGATGATCCTTGGTCCGGTGAAGATTTTGAAACAGGGGTAAATTTTAATTACCACCCCTTATCTGATACCGAATTTCAAAGAGTAACTGATCCAGCTGAAGCATTTGAGGGTGCCTCAGGCTTAGCTTACCTTACTGAAAGCATGGACTTTTTTGAAGCTTGGTCACCAAGGTTTTCAAACATACCAAGAAATGGAGTAGATGTATGGTTAGAAATGGATTACAAATGCACCCACAGATTTGCAATAAGTGTTTTTGTAAACGGCACTGCTCCCGCAAATCAAAGATCCATTGTATTTTTCAATCCTAGGGCAACATATGGAAAAGTCTATATTGAGCTTAATTCTGTTTTCTCGACACTTTCAGGCGCAGTTAACTATACGCTTGCAATTGGTTTTCCTAAACAAACCGGTGAGGTTGCTCAATTTTATATAGACAACGTTAAATTGGTTCGGTTTTGAATAAAAAGTTACAAGCTCTTAAATATATTTTATTCGACTTTATAGCAGCTGCAATCGCTTGGGCGTTGTTTTTCCGATTCCGGAAAATGTACCTTGAGCCCTCAAAGTTCGGCTATGAAGTACCTCTTAATATTGATGATGCTTTCATATATGGATTACTTTTTATACCTACTTGCTGGGTGCTTCTTTACGCTGCCACCGGGTTTTACAAAACCCCTTATCGGAAATCAAGACTAAAAGAGCTAAGTCAAACCCTAACAGTTAGTATATTAGGATGTACCTTATTATTTTTCGTTTTTATCCTAGATGACGAAATAAACACATACAAAGATTATTACCTATCCTATTTATACATCCTCTTTTTTCATTTCGTTATTACTTATCTGTTCCGATTTTTAATTACGAGTAGAACCGTTTATAGAATACAAAACAGAGAAATTGGATTCAATACCATTATGATTGGATCGAATGAAAAAGCAGTAGCCTTATTTCTAGAAATGAAAGGCGAAAAAAAATCATTTGGCAATAAGTTCATTGGCTTTGCCAGGGTTAATAAAAAAGAGGAGTACCTGCTAAAAGATCATCTTCCTTTCCTTGGAAATACTTCTGAGTTAAAAAAAATAGTTCAAGAAAACGATATAGAAGAAGCCATTATAGCAATTGAGTCTTCAGAACATAAAGGTCTTGAAAACATTATCGGAGAGCTGGAAGGTCTAAATGTTATCGTAAAGGTTATTCCCGACATGTATGACATACTAAGTGGCTCAGTTAAAATGAGTTCTATATTTGGCGCTCCACTGATTACTATTAATAGAGAGATTATGCCGGCATGGCAGCAAACTGTTAAAAGAGGTATTGATATTGCTGCTTCATTATTTGTTTTAACTGTCTTTAGCCCGCTTTACCTCATCGTTAGCATACTTGTAAAGTCAAGCTCTAAAGGTCCTGTCATTTTTTCTCAAGAAAGAATTGGTATTCATGGCAAACCTTTTATGATCCATAAATTTCGCTCCATGTATACGGACGCAGAAAAACTTGGACCAGCCTTATCGAGTGAAAATGATCCAAGAATTACACCTTTTGGAAAATTCATGAGAAAGACAAGACTGGATGAAATTCCACAATTTTACAACGTATTAATTGGAGATATGGCTTTGGTGGGACCACGTCCTGAACGACAATTTTTTATTGATAAGATTGTAAAAAAGGCCGCCCACTACAATCACCTATTGAAGGTTAGACCCGGCATAACATCTTGGGGACAGGTAAAATACGGATACGCTGAAAATGTTGACCAAATGATTGAGCGCTTAAAGTATGACATTATTTACATTGAAAACATGTCGCTTACCGTTGACATTAAAATTTTAATCTACACCGTCTTAATTGTAATGAAAGGCAGTGGAAAATAAGTTTTGTTTGCCCTACTCCATTGGGTAATTTAGCACCTTTGAAAAATTGATATTATGAAGAATGTAGCTGTCATTGGAGCAGGAACCATGGGAAATGGAATCGCTCATACTTTTGCCCAATTTGGATTCGAAGTGTCACTAATTGACATTTCTCAAGATTCGTTGGATAAAGCACTTAAAACTATAACAAAAAACCTTGATCGACTAGTTGCTAAAGAGCGATTAACGGAAGTGCAAAAGGAACAAACTCTTGCGAACCTAAAAACATTTACAAAGTTAGAAGAAGGTGTAAAAAATGCTGATTTAGTAGTTGAGGCTGCTACAGAAAACATCGACATAAAACTGAGTATTTTCAAAACACTAGATGAGGTTTGTCCACCTGCTACTATTTTAGCTAGCAACACCTCATCTATTTCTATCACAAAAATAGGTTCTGTTACTAACCGTCCAGATAAAGTAATTGGAATGCACTTTATGAACCCAGTGCCAATTATGAAATTAGTGGAGATCATTAGAGGTTATGCAACATCTGATGAAGTAACCAATTTAATCATGGAAACCTCTAAAAAGCTGGGCAAAACTCCTACAGAGGTGAATGATTACCCCGGATTTATTGCAAATAGAATTTTAATGCCCATGATTAATGAAGCAATTTATTCGCTTTATGAGGGAGTTGCCGGAGTAGAAGAGATTGACACCGTTATGAAATTAGGCATGGCTCACCCAATGGGACCACTTCAGTTAGCAGATTTTATTGGTTTAGATGTTTGTCTATCAATTCTACAAGTATTGAATGATGGTTTTGGAAATCCAAAGTATGCACCTTGCCCATTGCTTGTGAACATGGTAACTGCAGGTAAGTTAGGTGTTAAGTCAGGTGAAGGTTTTTATAACCATACACATGGAACAAAAGAGCTTATTATTGCAGATAATTTCAAGTAGCAAACTCTTCATAAAAGAATAAAAAAGCGAACTCTTCAGTTCGCTTTTTTATGTTACAATTTTTACCCATTTTTGGCATTAGATAAAAAAACATGGCATTATTTCAAGAATTCGAGAAACAAGGAGTTAAACTATTCAAGTATAGAGGAACGCTTCCTATTTTCATTTTAGTTGCAGCACTTGCCTTGTATGCGTATCAGTGTTACTCCCCTTCTGTAAACGGAATAACAGAGTTTTTACCAACTGAAGGAAACCTTTATCAAACAATTTGTTTGATTGTCTCCTTAATCGGATTGTTTATTAGAATTCATACATTGGGTTTTGTTATTCCAAATACCTCAGGAAGAAATACCCACAAACAAATTGCTGACGGTATTAATAAAACAGGCATGTACTCCTTATTAAGACACCCACTTTATTTGGGAAATTTCTTAATGTGGTTAGGTATCGGGATGCTAACAGAAAACGTATGGTTTAACATTTTCTTTATTCTTAGTTTTTGGTTGTACTATGAGCGAATTATGTACGCTGAAGAAACTTTTCTAATTAAGAAATTTGGCGACGAATACACTAATTGGTCTGAGGATGTCCCGCCTTTTGTACCGAGACTTTCTCATTACGAAAAGCCAGCCTTAGACTTTGCCTGGCGTAAAGTAATTCGACAAGAAAAAAGTGGAATAGCTGCTCTTTTTATCGTCTTCATGCTTTTCCATCAGGTTCAATACTATTTTAATGAAGCGTCATTAGACCTTACCATGAGCCTTTGGAATGTGCTTTTCATCATATTCACCATTTACATTATTGTTGTGAAGCTAATTCAGAAAACAACTGATTGGTTAGACATAGAGAAAACTCGCTAAGGTTTCGTTTTTCTAATTCGTTTTTGGTACGGGATCGCGCCGCTTTCCATTTGCTGTACTATTTCTTCCACCAACAAGTCTTCCCCATCAGGGTCGTATTTAAGCTTTAAGTTTGAACCAAATAATCGAGCTAGAGATTGCCAAATAAAGGCAGAAAACGAACCTCTTAATGTTTTGATTAATTCGTAGGAAGAATTACCAGTTTGCCGATCAATCAACTTCACTAGAAGTATCCCTTGCTTTATGGTTAAACTTTTCAATTCACCTTCAAACTCCTGCTTTAGTTCATCTTCAACAGCAGCCAAGAATTTCTTTTGCGCCCTTTTCGTTTTCATGGTCTTCAGTGTATCGTCAAAATCATTCAACATTACTCCTGCCAACTCTGCATATGGAAATACTTTCACAACGTAACGCTTTAACCTACCGTATCGCCGCCGATCTCTTTTTGAAAAACGTTTCTTACCATTCACTGTGATCGATTTGAAGGTATACATCGGGAAAGTATCTCCATCGATTACCACCATTTCCAATACAGTAATATCATCTGTTGTTGGTTGTGCATTGACCGATAATTTCGGAAAGAAGAAAGTGATAAATAAGGTTAAAACGAAGAGTAATCTCATGGACCATTTTATTTGAAAAAATAAAATTAACCAAAACCATGCCTTATTTCTTTGCTGTGTAATTTCGTGTTATGATTAAAAGTGAGCAACTTCAAGAGGTAGTTAATTTTCTGAAAGAAAATAAAAGCATTTCACTCATATATAAGGATGGAATCAAGCTCATCTTTGATGCAAAAAACGACATAGAAGCTCTCCGGCTTTTAGATAACTCTCCTCAAAATTTTGGTGTACTCATTAGCTCGGACCGGATGGCAAATCAATGCATAAAGGACATTCCTGAAATTGCATGGGATATGATGGATTATGCTACTACTCCCCTAACACTTGTCCTTGACGGAGGCCAATTTGTTTCCAAACATTTCATCAACGAAGATGGAAGTCTTGCCGTTCAAAAACTAGAAAAAGGTCCTTTATTTGAACTCGTATCTAAATATAGTAAACCAATTGCATTTTTCAATCTGAGCAAAACACAACCCGTTCAATCTGATTTAAACCTTGTGATGGATGAGATCAAGTTAAAAGAGAAAATTGTACGAATTCGCCTAAATGGTGAAGTAGAAATCATAGCAAACTAAGGGCAATTCGTATTTTTGCAAAAAATATTTCTTTTGCAGGAACACCTAAAACAACCCATATTTAAAACACTAAGCAAAGTTGCAGATGAACTTCAACTTGAGACTTACGTTATCGGTGGTTTCGTGCGTGACATTATTCTCAAACGTCCAAGTAAAGACATCGATATTGTTTGTGTCGGCAGTGGTATTGATTTAGCAAAAGCTGTTGCCAAAACGTTAGAAGTCAAAAAAGTTTCTGTGTTTAAGAATTATGGAACTGCCATGATCACCTATCAAGGATGGGAGGTTGAATTTGTTGGCGCAAGAAAAGAATCTTACGACAGAGGAAGCAGAAAGCCCGTTGTTGAGGATGGAACACTAGAGGATGACCAAAATCGAAGAGACTTTAGTATAAATGCAATGGCAATTTGCTTAAATAAAGAGAGATTTGGTGAATTAGTTGACCCATTTAATGGAATTAAGGATTGCGAAAATAAAATCATTCGAACTCCTTTAGAGCCAAAAGTTACCTTTTCTGACGATCCTTTACGCATGATGCGTGCAATTCGTTTTGCCACTCAATTGAACTTTACAATTGAAGACAAAACTTATATTGCATTACATACTGAAAAAGATAGAATCACAATTATTTCACAAGAACGAATCACAGACGAGTTAAATAAAATAATTTTATCGAGTGTACCATCAATAGGCTTTAATCATCTTTTTGATACAGGTTTGCTTCACCACTTTTTTCCTGAAATAGTAAAATTACACGGAGTTGAAATGCGCAACGGGTTGGGCCATAAAGATAACTTCTACCATACCCTACAAGTATTGGATAACATTTGTCCAAATACGAACAATTTATGGCTAAGATGGGCAGCAATTCTGCATGATATTGCGAAACCACCTACCAAACGTTTTGACCCAAAACAAGGATGGACATTCCATGGTCATGAAGATAGAGGCGCTAGAATGGTTCCAGAGATTTTTAAGAAATTAAAACTTCCCTTAGATGCTAAAATGAAATACGTTCAAAAGTTAGTTCGTTTGCATTTAAGACCAATTGCATTGGTGAAAGAATCAGTTACCGATTCGGCAGTAAGAAGACTGCTGGTAGAAGCAGGAGAAGATGTTGATGACCTCATGTTACTCTGCTCGGCCGACATCACAACAAAGAATGAAAAGAAACTCAAAAAGTATAAGAAAAATTTTATTTTAGTTGAGGAAAAACTGAAAGAGGTAGAAGAGAAAGATCATTTACGGAATTGGCAGCCTCCTATATCTGGCGAAGACATCATGGCAACTTTTGGAATTGGACCTTCAAAAGAAGTGGGACAAATTAAAAATGCTATTAAAGAGGCAATGTTAGAAGGAGAAATACAGAATAATGAAGCAGAAGCCAGAGTATTCATGCACAGGCTTGGCAGTAAAATGGGTTTAAAACTAGTTTAACATGAAAGAATTTTTAGTAAAAGTCTTAATGGAGACGCACCAAACTGTTTACAGGGACATTTTAGTACATGAAGACCATACACTATTCCAAATACACGAATTAATAAAACAAGCATTCGGTTTCACTAGTAATGAATTCGCTTCATTTGTAAAGGAACAAGAGGGATGGGATAACGATACAGAGTACCCATTAGAGGATGTGATGAACACAGGGAACCCAACCTTTGAGAAAGTAGTTGTTTCCGATGTTTTTAGTGAAGTTGGAGACCAACTCACTTATGTTTATGATTACCTGAACGAGTGGAAATTTTATCTAGAAGTAATAGAGATAGAAGTTAAAGAGGATAAAATAAAAGAACCAAAAATCCTAAAACGGTTTGGATCTCCCCCGAAAGAAGAAGAAAGAAACTTGAATGGAGACGATGCTCAAACCATCTTATTAAATGCGATGATGGGCGATGAATTTTCGGAAGATGATGAAGATTTATTTAAAGACTCGCTTGATAGCGACAACATGGATTCGTTAGACGATTATGAGGAATTTCAATAATTTGTGAAAAAAACACTAATAGCTTTAGTCGGGCCAACTGCAGTTGGTAAAACCTCAACTGCAATAAATATTGCCAAACAATTAGATACTGAAATAATTTCTTCAGATTCAAGACAGTTTTACAAAGAAATCTCAATTGGCACTGCTAAACCAACTGAATTAGAATTAAAGCAAGTTCCTCATCATTTCATAAATCACCTGTCAATTGGAGAGGATTACAATGCTAGTAAGTTTGAAAACGAGGTTATTGAGTTTTTAGACGAGTATTTCAAAAATAAAGATACTGTCATTTTGTGCGGAGGTTCTGGAATGTACAATGATGCCGTTATTAAGGGGTTCGATAAAGAAATCCCAACTGCTGATGCAACTTTCAGGGAAAAGCTAAAACAGGAATACGATGAAAAAGGCCTTACTCATTTGCAAAATTTACTACTAGATGTAGATCCGAAAGCGCATGAAAACATAGACATTCACAATAGTAAAAGGCTAATGCGTGCTATTGAAATTTGCAAATTGACAGGAAAAACAAATGCAGAAGTAAAAAAAGGGATTGTTAAGAAAAGAGACTTTGACATTATACAAATAGGACTTGAGTTACCTAGGAGTTTATTGTATAATCGAATAAATCAAAGGGTTGAAATAATGATACGTGAAGGTTTACTTGAAGAAGTAAAGTCTGTACTTCCTTTTAGAGAAAAAAATGCCCTAAAAACAGTCGGTTATAAGGAAATCTTCGATTATTTGGACGGCACTATCACTTGGGAATTGTCAGTTGAAAAAATAAAGACGAATAGTCGAAGATATGCCAAAAGGCAACTTACTTGGTTTAAGCGAAATGAAAAAATCATGTGGTTTTCACCCAACGAAATAAATAAAATTAGTAAGTATATTCGCAAAACAATCCAAAACACATGAGCCGAATTGACGAAATAAAAAAGATGCTTAAGACAGATAAGGATGATAGTTTTCTGACCTATGCGTTGGCTCTTGAATACGAAAAAATTGGCAAAACAAAAGACGCCATTTCGATTATTGAAGCGCTAATTAAAACTGACCCTAACTATCTAGGAGCTTATTATAAGTTGGGCGCTCTGTATGAAGGCAAGAATAAAATGGACAAAGCCATGACCATTTATAGAACAGGTATAAAGTTAGCTACTGAGAAAAATGACAATAAAACAAAGGGTGAGTTAGAAGAAGCACTCTGGTTGATTGAAGAAGAATCTTAGTTTTTTTTCAAAAAAAAATAATTTTCCAAAACAAAAGCATTTAAAGATTGTCTTGATATTAAAAAGAAAATTCAAGACTTGGTTTGGTTGGAGCCCGTTGTTTACTCTCAGAGTGGCAGCGGGCTTTTACGTTGTATAATTCTAATCGAATTGAACTAACAATCAACTTACAGATTCGAAAGTTTTATCAAGTATGGAGAACTAATTCTTTACCTATCGAACTCTTAGGGTATTTCCCTTAATCTTCTTTCTTTTATTGCCCACGGCATCTTCGTATGTCTTATCCATATAGAAAACTTTACTTTTAGGCTGGTACTTAATAAGCGTAACTGGTATTTCAGTTACGCTCCTTATACGGTGTAATTTTTTCTTTCTTTAAATCCACGTCGAATGCGAAAACTGGCACTTTAAAGCCCAAATCCTTTGTTCTTCTTGTGTTAATCCAAATTGTTTTGGATTGTAATTTATCCATAGAAATCTCAACCATATAGTCTCGCTTTGAATCAAGTTGCAGTGCAAAATTTCCGCTACCATTAGTTATTGTTTCGTGAACTAAATCACCCGCTTCAAAAACTTCAATGACAACTCCTTTTATTGTTTGGCCAATAGAATGAACTTGTCCTTTAAAAGTGAATGTATTTTCTTGACCAACAAGAGAAAGATTACAAACTAAAAACAAGGTCATCGCGCCGACTAATAGCTTCATAAGATAAAAATTAAGTTAGTTTTCAGTCAATCATTGAAATCTAAGAACACAGAAAGACTGATGCATTCTTCCAATTCATTCTTTATTCAACAGTTAACTTAAAAACTATAATACAAAACTATAACTCTAATTTAGGCCTTATTTAGCTCTGCTCCGGACATTGTAACTGTCCTCTACTCCCATCCATCTTTTACACTCTCTGTTAATGTATGCCAATAACTCATATTGGCTCAAGTAAACCATCTTATAATCGAATTTCAGTAAATGGTCAACAAATGCGTTTTGCTCTTCTTCACTTAAGAGCTCAGTTTGACTCAACTTACTTCTCCGAACCAACTCACGAAGTAAAATTCGTTTCCGATCAAGGTATTTTAAACGCTCTACCCTGCGCTTACTAATTTCTCTCTTACTTCGCTGACTATAAGCAGACGAAATAGGGTTTGAGAACTGTCCCGCTTTAGCCAGCTCAAATTGCTGATATTGTCGGAAATTTCGATTTAAATTATCGAGTTCAACGGCAATTGCATTGACAGCTCTATCTGCCTGAACCTCTACCTCTTTTATAATTATGCTGTACTTATTCAACCTCGGGATAACTGTGTAAGTAGTCTGATATGCAGAGTCTCTTAAATAAAAGTGTGAGGAAGAATATCCTAAAGCAGAAAAAACCAGAACATCGTTTTTGCTTGCCTCTATAGCATAATTTCCCTCTTTGGTGCCGTGAGCGAAATCTCCACTCGTTTGATTCACGACTAAAATGTCAGTTAACTTCTTCCCTGTTTGTTCATCCAGTAAATAGCCTTGAACTGTTGATGTCTTTGCTTGTGCAAAAGACAATAAGGGAAACAAAAAGACAAGGGCCTGTACTTGAATTGTTACTATAAAACTTAAGTATTGATTTTGACGACTCATCATGCTGTTCAATTACAAAGTAACGTTTCATTTATTAAAAATGTTACATTCAATAAAACTGTCATCATGGTCACTTTATGCTGATAAATTAAATTCCGCTTATTGCGCTATGTAAGAGGTGGAAATTGAGCTATCATTAGTGCCCTTCCAAGTCTGAACAACCTTAGTTTTAAGACAAAAAAGCCTGAAACTTTTGCATCGAGCTTTAAATTAAGGGTAGATGATGGGATTGACTTTGCTCATCATAGTATCATCTGTATGGTGCCCTCGTTAAAATGAAAACTTCACTCCATTTATTTTTGTGAGTAATAAATTTCATTTTAAACAAGCTCAATAAAATTTATTGCACAAAAAAACCAAGTCTATATAGACTTGGTTTCCATTTTAATGGGTGGATGATGGGATTCGAACCCACGACCCCCGGCACCACAAACCAGTGCTCTAACCAACTGAGCTACAACCACCATGTTCTGCAATAAATATGCAACAATCCGAAAAAATTTCAGAGTGCAAATATAAAAAAATGGTTTGATATGATGTCCTACTAATTCAAAAAATAAAATAAAAATTAAAGGCCAATCCCCTTTCTTGTTACCGCATCTATTGGGCAATACATACCCTTATATGCCAACCTTTCATTTGAAACTAATTTGACAATAGTTATTCTCGTTTTCTATTTTACACGATAGTATACATGAGTTTCGAGTTCGTCATTCCCTACTTCACCTGGTTGATTTAAATAAACTTCCCAGCAATAATCTGCTAATTCAATATTGGACAACCGAGCATACTCATCAATTCCAACATGAACCTCTTCTAGCCCCGAATAATCTCCCCGATAAATGGCTTTAATTGCTTTACCTCCATGCATCTCACTCACCTTTACTCTTCCTACTACAGTTACTTCCTGATTAACAGGAAAGGCAGGCTCAAAAACAACTTTTTCAGGTGAATATGTATAATACATTGATAGAGAATTACCGCTAGCTTGAATTCCATTGGTGCCCATAAAGATTCCCAACTCAGTATATATCTCTGTCATTTTTCCTGACATTTCCTCAACAGAACACGAATCCTTAATAGATATAATAGACATTGCTTCTACATCTACTATTTCTAGATTTAAAGGGTTTGGTATTGCCTTGGGCTTACTTTCAACAATTAATTTTAAGTCTTTTAAGCTTGATTTATAACTTTGAATAATCATAGGCTTGAAAATGGTATTCATAATTCTAGCATAAAATGGAGTTTCTGCTCCCAACATATCCCAAACAACAGTTGTATTGCCATCATTTTCAGTCAATGTAAAAGATGCGAAATTCTCGTCCGCACTGCCATTGAATAGCATTTTCGTCTTCATATACTCATCCTCTCTAATTTCCACAACTTCCTGACTACCTACTCCGACCATTGGGTTGTCACTTTTCCAGGAGTTTTTATAACCCACTTTTCCCATTTCTCCTTCATAAGACTGCTCCATTACAGTGTCCATTTTACTCCAAGCTGACCACTCATCCCAAGCCTTAAAATCCCTTATCTCTTCAAACACTTTGCTTGCGGGAGCAGTTATTACGATTGACTCTTCCACAGTCATTTGTGAAGGTTGTGTTGCTCCGTAAATCACTACAATAGCAATAATTAATACAATTATGATCAATAACCATTTCAAAAATTTCATACCTTTTAGTTTAGTTGTTTGTCTAAAACCTAGCCTAAGATATAACATTTTTTCGTTTTTTTACAATTAACTAATCTTTTGAACATGAGCGCACATGAAATTGACTACGCAATCTTTGGAGACGATCTTCAATGTGTTGAAGTAGAACTTGATCCTAACGAAACTGTAATTGCCGAAGCAGGCAGTATGATGATGATGGACCATAACATAGAAATGAATACCATTTTAGGGGATGGATCAAAGCAAGACGAAAGTATTTTTGGGAAAATATTTTCGGCGGGAAAGCGAGTTCTTACCGGTGAAAGTTTATTCATGACAACATACACTCAAAGAGGTCATAATAAAGCGAAGGTTACCTTCGCAGCGCCCTACCCGGGGAAAATAATTCCAATGAATCTAACTCAATTTGGTGGTAAAATAATTTGTCAAAAAGAAGCTTTTCTTTGCGCCGCAAAAGGAGTTTCAGTAGGAATAGAATTTCAAAGAAAATTAGGAGTAGGATTTTTTGGAGGTGAAGGATTTATTATGCAAAAACTAGAAGGTAATGGAAAGGCGTTTCTACATGCCGGTGGCACCGTTGTTAAAAAAACCTTAAGCCATGGAGAGACACTTAATGTTGACACTGGATGTTTGGTAGCACTAAGTACAAGTGTAAACTACGATATTCGACTTCAAAAAGGAATTAAGAATTCACTATTTGGCGGGGAAGGTTTATTCATTGCAACTCTTCAAGGCCCGGGCGAAGTTTGGATTCAATCCATGCCTTTTAGCAGACTAGCTGATCGTATATATGCTAACATGCCAAGAACCGGAGGCAAGCGAACAGGCGAAGGAAGTATTTTAGGTGGTTTAGGTGATTTAATTGATGGAGATAATTAAATTACCCTCATTGAGGTACATTTTATTGACATTTTTACTCTTAGGTTCAAATTTATTGTTTGCGCAGGATTCTAATAAGATTAAAAGATTGGTTCCCGCCATTGTTGTTACTACGGAACAAAACCCCAACAAACATAATTTTAACCATTTAAATGGTGAACAAATTATAGCGCTTATTGATTCATTGTTGGAATTAAATTCAGTTTCAGATGCTATTCTTCAAGGGCTCAGTGATTATGCAGAAAACAAACGCTTAGAAGAGGACATTTACATTTCCCTAACCGGATTCTATGATTCAAGTATTTATCCCTCTAACTCCATGTATGACAAATGGGATACTTACCAACTGTTCAATCATGGAGCAAGTGATTTAAAACAAGGACAGAGCAGAAAGCTAGTTTTAGAAGACACCGCAAATGAATGTAGATTTTATAACCCCTTCAGAGGTTTAATAACATCAAACTTTGGCTGGCGCGACGGAAGATCTCACAATGGTATTGATATAGATTTACAAGTTTGGGACCCTGTTATTGCGACGTTTGATGGAATGGTAAGGGTTGCTAGAAATCATAACGGATATGGAAGAGTAGTAATTATTAGGCACTACAACGGATTGGAGACATTATACGCCCACTTGCATCGTTTCAAGGTTAAAACTGGAGATATAGTGGAGGCAGGTCAAGTGATTGGTTTGGGTGGTAGCTCAGGAAGATCGACAGGTAGTCACCTTCATTTTGAAGTTCGGTATAAAGGAAGTCCTTTAAACCCAAGGAGTATTATTGATTTTAATAATAACAACTTAAAATCAAGCAACATTAAACTCATCAAAACAAAATACAGCTATGCTGCAGTGCCCGAAGGTCTTCACTTCCATACTGTAAAAAGTGGTGAAAGTTTATACAAGATTGCAAATGTTTACGGCACAAGTATTGATAAATTATGTAATATCAATGGTATTAAAAGAAATAGACCTCTTCAAATCGGTCAAAAATTAATGGTAAATAGTCAATGATTTCAACAATCAATTTTCAGGAACACCCAACGAATAGAAATTTAAAAGTTTTCTTTTACAGTAATACCGATCATGCCTTCCACTTTGAAGGGCTTTTAAATGAGCACTCGATTGAATTTGAAAAACAGGTGGACCTAGAAGGAGATCAAAGAATTTATTATGGAATTCACATCACTCATTTTAACGAAGCAAAACGACTCAATTATTTAACCATTGGCAAATTTAGAAAGAAGTTTATTCCAGATTTATTTTTCCGTTTACTTATAATAACCATTTCAATATTAGTCCTTGGGCTAGCTATAGCAGGAGCCCTCCTTTCTGATTAGTTTAATGATTTAACAGTAACTTCGCGAAATGAGATTACCCTGTGTACTAATTTGTGCCTTTTCGCTATTCCTAGCATCATCTACTTTTGCGCAGGAAAGAGTCACCACCATTGGAATTCAACTCAAACCTATTCTAAGCTCCTCCATCATCAACACGGGACCTCAAAATCAAGAAATTGAAGATATAAATTACACCATCACTCCCAAAAGCGGATATGCATTTGGAATGGTAATTAGAAAAGGTTTTACAAAACAGATTTCGCTGGAAACGGGAATCAATTATACAAGAAAGAGCTTTGATTTAAGAATAACCGATGACCTTTCAATCCTTGAGATTGATGATGAATTTAGCTACGTAATTTATGAAATACCGGTAACAGGTCTAATCTACATTCAATTAGGTAGACAACTTTTCTTGAATACCTCATTCGGATTAGCTGCCGATTTTCTGCCTTCTGATTGGGACTCTGGCAATCCACAATACTATCATCGCTCCTTTCGCACCTATTGGGTATTGCCCTCGCTTTTAGCCAATTTAGGCTTTGAGTATAGAACTGAAAAAGATGGATATTTCTACTTGGGTTTTTCATACAAAAGACCATTTACCAACGTAACTACTGCTAAAGTTGGTATTGTAGATGACAACCAACAAATAGTCAAACAATCTTCGTTTGACATCCTAGGCAACTATTTAACCGTTGATTTGAGGTATTTCTTTCATGAAAACCCAGAACGAAAATTCAGTAGAAAAAGATGATACATTTAATTAAAGACCTATTTATTGAAAAACTAATGCTTCTCGGTGCAACGGAGTTTTGGTCTCATTTCATTACAAAAATGAGCCTTGTCCTCACTGCGCTTGTCGTTGCTTACTTAATTGATCGAATTGTACGTTACTTATTGTTTAGCATATTTGTTCGATTGGTTAGAAAAAGTAAAACTGATTGGGACGACCTGTTGGTAGAACACAAAGTTTTCTATGCCATAGCTCACTTAATTCCAGTGCTCTTTGTGTTTTACATTATACCTGAAATTTTAGACCAAAGTTTTGTGTGGGTTGATTATCTTGAACGGCTAAACAAGGTAGTAGTCATAATCGTTCTTGCGGTCTTACTTTTTAGATTCTTAAATGTTGTAAAAACAATTGTCAGTAGAATAGATTCATTCAAAGACAAGCCATTAGACAGCTATTTGCAGTTAGTGAAGATCATTATTTCTATCATCCTATTCTTGCTGATTCTATCTATTCTAGCTAAAACTTCAATTGGCTATTTCTTTGGTGCCTTTGGTGCCATGACAGCAGTTGTCATCTTAGTTTTTAAAGATACTCTGCTCGGTTTTATTGGCAGTATTCAACTCTCTGCCAACGATATGATTCGAGTGGGAGACTGGATTAGTATGGAGAAGTTCGGAGCAGACGGAGATGTTATCGAAATCAATCTAACAACCGTTAAGGTTCGTAATTGGGACAAAACCATTACTACCGTTCCCACCTATTCTCTCATCTCAGATTCATTCAAGAATTGGAGAGGAATGCAAGAAACAGGTTCTAGAAGAATAGCCCGCTCCATTTTTATCAACCAAAGCACCATAAAATTCGCTGACCAAGAATTAATTGATCGCTTTAAAAAAATACACTTGCTGCATGATTATATAGTGAATAAAGAACTTGAAGTTAAGAAGTATAACGAAGAGAATAAAATAGATACTGCTATGGTTTCAAATGGCAGACGGATCACCAATATTGGAACATTTAGAGCATATTTAGTCAGTTATTTGAAAAAGCACCCAAAAATAAATCAAGATCTTACTGTATTGGTTCGTCAATTAGACCCAACCATAAATGGAATTCCTTTACAGATTTATGCTTTTAGCAAAGACATCGAATGGGTGAATTACGAAGGTATTCAATCGGATATTTTTGACCACATTTTAGCTGTGATTTCTCAGTTTGAATTATCATTATTTCAAAGCCCTAGTGGTGCTGATTTTAAGAAGGTCCTAAAATGAAACTAAAAGTTGCGAGCATTTTACTATTAGTTAACTCTAGTATTTGTCTTTCAGCTCAAGATACCTTGTTTTTTGACACCAACAATCCCGACGATACATCTGTTGAAGAAGTTTATAGCATTAATGATCTTATCCTCGGTGGTAAGTATACTTTAGAAGTTGAAGGCACTTATAGTATTTGGAATGCCTCCTTTTGGACTAATCCTTGTGGTTTCATCGAAACAAGCCCTACATTCCCATCTCCAAACGTCTCTATCAATGGTAATGTTGGCGCGGATATCGAATACTTTTTCTCTTTACCGGAAGGAACACGGTGTGCAGGACAAACATTTCCGATTATCGCTTTTCCAACTCCAAGATTTGAAATATCATTAGACAGTGGACAGTCATGGTATGACCCCCAAACAAGTACACCTTAGAATAACCGTCACATTTTCAGCTATGAATTTTGTGGAGAAGGCTACCCATTAGCCGTAAGACATAATAGCGCAGGTAATTCTGACGACTACGGAATACTTCAATTCAGAATGTCACAAATGTTTAGCAAGCCGTTTTTTCCTAACGACACCACCCTTTGTGCAGGAGATTCTATCAATTTTAACTTTGGTTCTTTTCCAAATCAAACCTTTTTATGGAACGACAGCAGTACTATTCCAACTAAAACAATCAAACAAAGTGGGCTTTACTGGTTGGAAATATCCGATAACGGTTGTGCTTCGCGAGATACCTTCAACTTTAGTATAAAAGAACAACCAATTATTAACCTTGGTCCAGACACTTCGGTGTGCACAGGAACGCTTTTTGGTACTAGCTTTTCTAACTCCAAAAGCACTTATTTATGGAACACGGGTTCAAACGATACTGCGATTTCTGTGAATACGGCGGGAACTTATTGGTTAGAGGCGTTACTCGATGGCTGTATTTTTAGAGATAGCGTTACCCTTGCTGTAAACCCTCTTCCTTCAATTGACCTCGGACCAGACACTACTTTGTGTGCAGGCGATACCATCACACTTTCTCAATCTAACTTAAACGCGGCCTACCTTTGGAGTGACAGCTCAACCGTTAATAAGTTGCAGGTGTTTGAGACTAACAATTATTGGTTAGAGCTTACAGTTGGCGGCTGCACCAATAGAGACACTATCCGAATTGAGGTTTTCGACAGCTTGGGAAGTTCCTTTTTACCCGAAACTGCAACACTTTGTAATAACGAGGTGTTGAATTATCAACTCCCACTGCAAAACTCCAGCTATTTGTGGCAAGATGGCGCTACAGGCAGAAATTATAGCATTAGCGATAGCGGCCTATACTTTGTGCAAGTAACAAACACATGCGGCAGTCTAACGGATTCCCTATTAGTAACAAAAGATTGCGAATGTGAAGTTATTGTCCCTAATGCCTTTACTCCTAATAATGACTTAATTAACGATCAATTTATTTCAAGAATTAGCTGTGAACTAGAAAGCTACTCATTAGAAATATTTAATAGGTGGGGGACTAAAGTCTTTGAAAGTAATCAGCAAAAAAGGGCGTGGGATGGCACCAATAATGGCAGGAAATTGAAAGATGGGGTTTACTTTTATGTTTTAAGGTACAAAGGGCTAAACGAAAAAATACAAATCAAAAAAGGCAGCGTCCTTTTAAGCCGTTAGATACTTTGCAGTAATTGACTTTTTACTTTTTAGCATTTCTTTTACAGTGCCTTGAAACACCAATTCTCCACCCTGATCTCCACCTTCTGGCCCTAAATCAATTACCCAATCTGCATGTTTAATCACTTCAGGATTGTGCTCAATAACCAGTAAGGAATGACCTTTATTAATAAGCGCATCAAAAGAATACAATAACTTAGAGATATCATGAAAATGCAATCCAGTGGTAGGTTCATCAAAAATGAAAAGGGTGTGGTTGTTTGTTCCTCCTTTACCAAGGTAACTTGCCAATTTAATTCGTTGGGCTTCTCCTCCACTCAAAGTTCCTGAAGCCTGACCTAACTTCACATAACCTAATCCAACTTCTAACAAGGGTGCCAACTTATCTCCTACTTTTAAAGAGCTTCTATCTTCTTCAAATGATTTAAAAAAGTCAACAGCATCTTCGACAGTCATGTCTAATACGTCAGCTATGTTTTTACCCTTAAATTTTACTTCTAAAATCTCATCCTTAAAGCGTTTTCCCTCGCACTCTTCACAAACCAAGTGAATGTCTGCCATAAACTGCATTTCTTCGGTAATTTCTCCTTCTCCTTGACAAACTTCACATCTCCCACCTTCTACGTTAAAAGAGAAATGAGCTGGTTTGTAACCTCTAGATTTTGACAAGCCTAAGGAAGAGTAGAGCGCTCGAATTTCATCGTACGCCTTTATATAGGTAACAGGATTTGACCTGGAAGACTTACCAATTGGGTTTTGGTCTATAAATTGAACGTCTTTCAGTACATCTATGGCACCGGTTATTTCTTTGTAAACACCTGTTTTCTCACCATACCCGCCTAATTTCTTCATTAACGAAGGATAAACGATTTTCTTAATCAAGGAAGACTTACCTGAACCACTCACACCCGAAACTACGGTCATTGCGTTAAGTGGAAACTTACAATCAACTCCTTTTAGATTATTCTCTCGTGCTCCAAACACTTCAATGTAATTGTTAGATGTTCGAATTTCCGTTTTATCCGAAACCGATTTTACATGATTTAAATAATCTGAAGTGAGCGTATTTGCCTTTGTGAGGGCTTTTGCATCTCCCTGAAAAACCAAGTGCCCGCCATGACTTCCAGCTTCAGGACCTAAATCAATGATCTCGTCTGCCGCTCGAATAATTTCTTCATCGTGCTCCACTACAATTACCGTGTTGCCCAAATCTCTCAGTGACTTTAAGATAACAATCAAACGTTCAGTATCTTTTGGATGGAGCCCTATGCTCGGCTCATCTAAAATATACATAGAACCCACTAAACTACTGCCCAGTGAAGTAGCTAGGTTAATTCGTTGAGATTCACCTCCTGAAAGCGTATTGGCTGGCCTATTCAAGGTTAAATAACCTACTCCTACATCTTGTAAATACTTAATTCGATTCCTAATCTCTACCAACAAGCGCTTAACGATAGTAGTATCATGTTCGTCGAGTTTAAGATTGTCAAAATAGGCACCCAAATCATACATAGACATACTTACTAAGTCATTAATTGACTTATCACCTACTTTTACAAAGTTAGTTTCCTTTCTTAAGCGGTTGCCTTTGCAATCGGGACATACAGTTCTACCTCGATACCTTGCCAACATTACCCGAAAATGAATCTTATAACTTTTCGAACTCAAATAGGCAAAAAAGTCATCTAAACCTTTGAAGTATTTATTCCCACTCCACAGAGTTTCGTATTGCTCTGCAGTTAATTCAAAAATGGGCTTATGAATAGGAAAGTCAAACTTTTCTGCATTACGAATTAAATCGTCTTTCCAAACTTGCATCTTTTCACCTTTCCAACAGGCTATCGCATTTTGGTAAACCGAAAGAGCTTTGTTTGGAATAACTACATCTTCATCGATACCGATTACCTTTCCAAAACCTTCACACTTCGGGCAAGCTCCTACCGGATTATTAAAACTAAAAAGATGTACACTTGGTTCCAAAAACTCCTTTCCATCTTCTTCAAACAGGTTATTGAATTTTTTCAATTTCAATTTCCCTTCTACTTCGTATCCAACTATACAATTACTTTTCCCCTCATAAAAAGTGGTCTCAACTGAATCTCCGATTCTACTTTCTTCGTCTTCAATATCATCGTTTATCACAAAACGATCTACAATAATGTCTAAAGAGTCAAATTTCTTTTCATCCGGAATAAGGTCTTCCAACATCTCGACTTTTCCCTCCACCATAGCTCTGCTAAAACCTTGTTGTAAAAGAAGCTGAACCTTATTCTCAGAACTTTTTATGGCTTTCAAATTTATGGGTGCAATTAAGTAGACTCTTGCCTTTTGCGGAAGTTCCATTATAAAGTTCACCACATCTTCGAATTGGTCTCTACTTACTTCTTTTCCTGTAGTTGGCGAGTACGTTTTCCCAATTCGAGCATACATCAACTTTAAGTAATCGTATATCTCAGTTGTCGTCCCAACAGTTGAACGCGAATTTGTTGTATTCACTTTTTGCTCAATTGCGATGGCCGGTGCTACTCCTTTAATATAATCTACATCAGGCTTTTCTACTTTACCGAGAAACTGCCGAGCATAAGACGACAAACTTTCTACATACCTTCGCTGACCTTCAGCATATAAGGTGCTGAAAGCTAACGATGACTTTCCTGAGCCCGAAAGTCCTGTAATTACCACTAATTTATTTCTGGGAATAGCAACATTGATGTTCTTAAGGTTATGAACCCGAGCACCTTTAATAATAATGTGTCTTCTCGGATCTAACTCTTTAACGGGTATCGGCATGCTTTTTAGTGATTTTTTAACAATCGAAACACAAATTTAGGTTGGAAGTTTCAGTAATTTTGAATATATATATTTATTTACACAATAATACCAACCTTATCACGTTTTGGTTCGTATTGGATAAAACAAACACAACGCCTATAGTTCAGAACAATACTTTTTTATAACTCGCTTTCTTTAATTATTACAATTACAAACAAAGCAAAAAATGTATGTGTTTATGGAAACTAATTTTCAAAGTGATCAGGCGTTGATCAGACAATATCTTAATGGGAAGGAATCGGCTTTCGAAATATTATTAAATCGATACAAGGGTAGAGTATTCTCCTACATCATGTTTACTATACGTGATGAAACTCTGGCGAACGATATCTTTCAAGAAACCTTTATGAAGGCGATTAGAACCTTGAAAAAGGGTGGCTATAATGAAGAAGGTAAATTTTTACCTTGGGTAAATCGAATTGCGCACAACCTAATCATTGACCATTTCAGAAGAAATAAAAAATACCCTACTACCAGCGGAGGACCCGATTTTGATATTTTCGATATCATTCCTGATGAATCCAAAACGGTAGAAGAAGCAAATATTCAAGATCAGCTTTTAGGAGATGTCAAAAAGCTAGTGCACGAGTTACCTCAAGACCAAAAAGAAGTGCTCATGATGCGCATGTATTTTGACATGAGCTTTAAAGAAATTGCTGAAAGAACGAATGTAAGTATCAACACGGCTTTAGGCAGAATGCGATATGCATTAATCAATCTTAGAAAAATGGCAGAAAAGAAAAACATTACCTACGCCAATTAGCAAAACATACACATACAGCTAGAATCCCAAGAGGAAGAATTCAATGTAATTTGCCTTTTGGGATTTTTATTTGATGAAATTCTTCTAACGTTTACAATAAATAAAAGTCATTTACGTTTTGATTCAAACTAAACTTAAATAAGCGTATGGCAATATTTACTCATTTTGATTTCCAAGAACTAACCAACAACGAAAACAATCTTAACCATCAACTCCATCAGGAGAAAAAAGAGGTGCAGCATTTCCCAAGTAAAACATCTGTTCAAAACATCCTAGTTTTTTCTAAGGCTCTAAGCATCCGTAAGTCGGATAATTTAGGCCACATAGAGAGTGTGTTGAATTAATCGTCATTGCGATGGAGCGTTAGCGGAAGAAGCAATCTAAATCATTAAAAAAACGAATGCCCAATATTGGACATTCGTTTTTTTTGTGATTATGTTCGCTACTGGAAGCAAAGAGACAAAATGCGCCTTTCCGACTGCAGGCGGAAAGCAATCTGTATCTTATAACCACCATCATTACGAACGAAGTAAAATATTGCGAAGCACACCGTTTACTGTTTTATGATCTTCTTCGTAACTACATCTCCCTTTTTTAAAAATACTTTTAAAAAATACATACCTGTTTCCTTTGGCAATTCTACAGTTGTAGTTGTTGTATTGAAGGTTGCTGAAGCCGATAACAACTTTCCAATTGCGCTATATACCTCAATTGTTTTTATTGCTCCCTTGCTCTCTAAAATTACAATACCCTTAGAAGGGTTAGGGTAAACTTTCAAATCTGGACGAATCTCTCTGAAGCCAGAATTTATGCTTGAAAATAAACCATTTGCATCTGTTTTAATTATATATACATCATCTCCTGTTGTTGAATTGTAAGCTACACCAGTCATTAAAATATCACCTTTATGACCAACGAAAACATCCCTTAAAGAATGAAAAGAGAGAGAGAGTTAAATGAGCGCTGCCAAACAAAATTATAATTTGAATCTATCAACATTAATTGAATACTATATAATTACCGAAAGAGTCCGATTTTACAGTAAAGTAATAATTGTATCCTCCGGGAAAGGAATTGTTAAATGATAAAATTTCATTTCCCGATGAATCTAATTTCGCGGCATAGCCACAAGCACCGGAAGAGGAAATAGGGCAACTATCATCTACACCGACAACAACAATATTGTTTTTATTATCAACACAAAAGTCAAAGTAACGAGCTCCTGCATCACTATTAACTGATTTGCTCCAAATAGTATCTCCTAAATTATTCACCTTTAAAATACTTCTAGGATGCGCCAAGATTAGGTATTCATTATTTTTTGTCTGGAGTATTTTCAAAAAAGTTACATTCGGGCCAAGAAACGAATAACTTCTAGTCCACACTGCATACCCTTCCTCATCGAATGCAGCTAAATAGTTTACTGAAGATGATTTATATGAAAGAAGATAAGTAGAGTCACTTAACTGAGCTATAGAACTACTATAATCTCCGGTAATACTTGGAATGGTTTTAACGAAATAGTCTTGACCAATTATATTTGTGGAACTAAGAACAACGAACAGAAGAATGATTGATTTTTTCATAACTAACCTTATACAACTCAAAATAAGCATTTAAATTGATAATGTACAAAACTTCTAATATCAAACGCTATAATATTTCAAGCATTCAAACATACAGTTCTATCAACCCTATTTAAACATTCCGGCCCTGCCAACAACAGAACAAATCGGACACTCAAGCGGATCGTGTGGTCGAGCCTTACAGTATTCTCTACCAAAGAAAATAATTTGAAGGTGTAAATCGTTCCACAATTCTTCAGGAAATAATCGCTTTGCGTCTTTCTCTGTTTGGGTCACGTTTTTGCCATTGGTTAAGTTCCAACGGTACATTAATCGGTGGATGTGTGTATCTACCGGAAAAGCAGGCACACCAAATGCCTGAGACATAACTACAGAAGCTGTCTTGTGCCCTACTCCGGGCAATTCTTCCAATTCCTCAAACGTTTGGGGCACTTTGCCATCGTGCTTTTCCATTATAATTTCCGACAAACGGTGTATAGCCTTTGACTTTTGTGGAGATAAACCACAAGGCCTAATAATAGCTTTAATATCATCCACATCCTGTCGCATCATGTCTTTAGGGTTATCCGCCAACTCCCACAAACTAGGAGTAACTTGGTTTACTCGAATATCCGTGCACTGTGCCGACAATAAAACTGCTACTAACAAGGTATACGGGTCTTTGTGGTCTAATGGAATAGGAATAACAGGATACAACTCTTGTAGCTTGTTAATAACATATGATACTTTCTCAGCCTTTTTCATCGAAGCACAAATATACTTGCTGAAATTCGCATAGAAGTTAAACTTTAGAAGGAATAAATTGTACTATTTTCAATAAAAAATTAAACTATTTATAAATAATTGTTATTTTACTCGGCAAGATAACGACAATAATATCGTCACAACTATGTTTCACTTAAATGTTGGAGATAAAGCTCCGGTAATAAATGCTAAAGATGAGAATGGGAATAACTTCCAACTATCTGCCCACAAAGGAAAAAAAGTAATCCTTTACTTTTATCCAAAAGACAACACTCCTGGTTGCACTGCCCAAGCATGTAACTTAAAAGATAATTATACAGAACTTCAAAAAAGAGGTTACGAAGTAGTTGGGGTTAGCGCTGACGACGAAGTGAAGCACCAAAAGTTTATAGCGAAATACGATTTGCCATTTACCTTATTGGCTGATACCGATAAGAAAGTAATTCAAGATTACGGAGTCTGGGGCTTGAAAAAGTTTATGGGAAAAGAATACGATGGAATACACCGAACTACTTTCGTAATTGACGAAGAAGGAAAGATTGAAGAAATCATTCAAAAAGTGAAAACAAAAGTACACACCGAACAAATATTAAAAGACTAAATCAAACATAAATAGCATGGCTGAAAAGAAAGAGCAAAACACCGAAAAGCTGAAAGCACTTCAACTTACAATTGATAAATTAGAAAAAACCTACGGAAAGGGATCCATTATGAAATTAGGAGACCGCGCAGTAGAAGATGTGGACTCCATCCCATCTGGTTCTGTTGCTTTAGATATGGCCTTAGGAGTTGGCGGTTATCCGAGAGGAAGAGTAATTGAAATTTACGGACCAGAATCTTCTGGAAAAACAACCTTGACCATTCACGCCATCGCAGAGGTTCAAAAGCAAGGTGGCATTGCAGCATTTATTGACGCGGAGCACGCATTTGACCAATTTTATGCAGAAAGCTTAGGTGTTGACACGGAAAACTTATTCATATCACAACCTGACAATGGTGAGCAAGCATTGGAAATTGCTGACAACTTGATTCGCTCTGGTGCGATTGATTTAATTGTCATTGACTCTGTTGCCGCGCTTACACCAAAGGCAGAAATTGAAGGTGATATGGGTGATTCCAGAATGGGACTACAAGCTAGATTAATGTCTCAAGCATTGAGAAAGTTAACGGGAACCATCAGTAGAACTGGTTGTACTTGTATTTTCATTAACCAATTAAGAGAAAAAATTGGTGTAATGTTTGGAAACCCGGAAACAACAACGGGTGGTAATGCATTGAAATTTTATTCTTCCGTACGAGTAGATATCAGAAGAAGCTCTCAAATTAAGAATGGAGAAGAAATTATTGGTAACCGGACGAAAGTGAAAATTGTCAAAAACAAAGTTGCCCCTCCATTTAGAAAGGTAGAATTTGACATTATGTATGGAAAAGGAATTTCTAGATCTGGTGAGGTTGTTGACATGGGAGTTGAACTAGGGGTTGTTAAGAAAAGTGGAAGCTGGTTTAGCTATGGAGACACCAAGTTGGGACAAGGTAGAGACGCTGTAAAACAGCTAATTGAAGACAATCCTGAGTTGATGGAAGAGCTAGAAGGAAAAATTAGAGAAGCTATGGTACAAGTTTAGTCCCATTAAAGATAAAAGGCATAATCCTTTGATTAAATTTGTCCCGAATGCTACCTGTATTCGGGACTTTTTTATATTAATACGTGATGAAGAATCTATTTTACCTGATGCTGACTGCCGCACTTTTCGCGTGCCAGCCAAAAGAAGAAACAAAAAACAAAAAAGAATCAATTGTAACTGAAGTTGACAATACGAAAGTAGAGACCTCAGTCCTGCAAGAAGATTCTGTATTGAGCCAACTAAATGAAAGAATAAGAGCAGATATCAATAACAAGGACTTGTACCTTGCTAGAGCAGATTACTTTTTGGAAGAGCAAAATCCAAAGGAAGCCATGCAGGATATCAACCGCGCTTTTAGAATTGATACTGCATACCTTCCAACATTATTGAAACAGGCAGATTTTTTAACTAAAAGTGGTAAACTGGAATTGAGCTTAAACGTTATTGACAAAGCGAACCAACTGCACCGCAACAGTAGCGTAGTGCAAGTAGCATATAGTCAACTGTATTTAGTGGCTCGAAATAACGAAAAATCTCTTTCTTACGCTGACTTAGCCATCAAATACGACATGTACAATGCAGAAGCCTACTATTTAAAAGGTTTTAATTTTTTAGAAATCGGCGATACCGCAAAAGCAATCAGTAGTTATCGAACGGCGGTAGAGCAAGACCCAGAGTATTTTGAAGCTTTCTTAGAATTAGGTTTAATTTTTAGTCAAAAAAACGATCCCCTTGCACTAGAATACTTTAACAACGCCTTGGAAATTCAACCAACGGAGAAAAGAGCACTGTATAGTAAAGGCATGTATGAACAAGAGCACGAAATGTACAATGAGGCGATGCTTACCTATACTGCCGCAATAAAATCAAATCCAGACTTTAGAGAAGCTCACTATAACCTGGGTTATATTCACCTGTTCTACTTAAAACTGTATCGCCAATCTCAGCAGTACTTTACGGATGCAATTGAAGTTGATCCGAGATATAAGGAAGCCTACTACAACAGAGGTTACGCCTTTGAAATGTTGGGTGATATTAACAATGCGGCTAAAGATTACCGTAAGGCATTAGAAATTGACCCTAGTTACGATTACGCCGCAAAAGGCTTAAGTCGATTGAATAATTAACCTATGAATTTACTCTCTGTTGAAGAAATTGCCAAAAGGTTTGGTGAAAGAATACTATTCTCTGATGTTACTTTTGGTTTAGACCAAGGTCAAAAAATGGCCTTAGTTGCCAAAAATGGAGAGGGTAAAACAACGCTGTTAGAAATGCTCGCAGGAGATACAAATCCTGACACCGGAAATGTCGTTTGGAGAAATGGAACAACAGTTGGATACTTGCGCCAAGACAATCCATTTAAAGAATTTAAAACAGTAAAAGACGTATTGTACGGATCTGACAATGATTTTGTACGAGCGCTTAATAGCTACGAATTTGCCATTGAAAACCCAAACGATGATGAGGCCATGCAAAAAGCGCTCAACTTAATGGACGCTAGTAAAGCTTGGGACTACGAAGCAAAAATCGACAAATTACTGAGCATATTCGGCATGGATAGCTTGGGTAAAAACCAAGCAATAGAACTACTTTCAGGTGGTCAGAAAAAGAGAATTGCACTGATTAAGCTAATTGTTGATGAACCGGATGTGTTCATATTGGATGAACCTACCAACCACCTCGACATTTCCATGATTGAATGGTTAGAAGAATTCCTTTCCGGTCAAAACATCACCTTATTTATGGTAACGCACGACCGTTATTTTTTGAGTCGCGTTTGTAACCAAATATTAGAACTTGATAATGGAAGTGGTTACCGCTATAGTGGCGACTATGAATACTTTTTAGAAAAGAAAGCAGAAAGAGAAGAGAACTTAAGTGCTGAGATTGGAAAGGCAAAAAACCTCTACCGTAAGGAAATTGAGTGGATGCGCAGAATGCCGAAGGCAAGAGCTACAAAGGCAAAATCCAGAGAAGATCGATTTTACGAAACAGAAAAGAAAGCCAAGCAACGAATAAATAAAGATGAAATGCAGCTTTCCATTAAAGCGGAGCGCTTGGGTGGAAAAATTTTAGAATTACACCATGTAAAAAAATCATTTGACAACTTAAAAATTGTCGATGACTTTAATTACACTTTCAAAAAAGGCGATAAGATTGGTATAGCCGGAAAGAATGGAGTTGGTAAAACTACCTTTCTAAATATGCTCATGGGTTTAGAAAAAGTTGATGGGGGGAAAATAATTACAGGAGAAACAGTGCAGTTTGGCTATTATACTCAAAGGGGAATTCAACCAACTGAAGACAAAAGAATCATTGATGTGGTAAAAGACATCGCAGAAGTAATTCCTTTAGAAAAGGGCAGAAAAATCACCGCTTCACAATTATTAGAGAAGTTCTTATTTCCTCCTAAGCAGCAATATACATATGTATCTAAACTAAGCGGAGGAGAGAAAAAAAGACTTTACCTACTCACGATTTTAATGAGTAATCCCAACTTCTTAATTCTCGATGAGCCAACCAATGACTTGGATATTAAAACCATTCAGATTTTAGAAGATTTTTTAAGCGAGTTCCCTGGTTGTTTACTCATTGTGTCTCACGACCGCGCTTTCATGGACAATCTTGCTGACCATATTTTCTACTTTAAAGGTGAAGGCGAAATAAAAGATTACAACTTAACCTACAGTGAAATCATTGAGATTCAAAAGCAAGAGCAAGGTTCAAATAATCCAAAAGCAGTGCAAGCCCCGGAGGTTAAAAAGGATGAGAAACCAGATGCATATGCTGAAAAGTTAAGCTATAACGAACGCAGAGAGTACAACAAGCTCGAGAAAGAAATTGCAAAACTAGAAAAGAAAAAAGATGAATTGACTGTTCAGATGTCGAATGCTACGACTGATGCAGAGGAGTTAATTCAAACCTCGGAAGAAATAGGAAAAGTGATTGAGGAATTAGACGAAAAGGAATTACGTTGGCTAGAGTTATCTGAACGAGCTTAGTTCCCATCTATTCTTTTGAAAGTCTAAACTGCAGGCCGATTGAAAAAACAACGGCAGTAAAGCGAGTATTCCCCTCTTCCTGGGTCATAAACCTGTCATTGTTTTGATTGATAGACCTTGCCTGAGCGTCGTAAGAATGCCGTGAATAAAAATAAGCGGTTTGTAAATTTACGTGTAACTGTTCTGTCGCTTTTAACTTGACCCCTCCATTAATTTGAAATCCGAAGGTAGACTGAACGTCAGTGGATTCTGAAGCCCCTGCAGTATATAAGGAATCTGAAACCACAATAGATACGTCAGGAACAGCAAACCAACTATAGGAAACCGCCGGATTCATGTAAAGCTCTGCTTTTTCACTGAGTTCAATGTCTAAATTTAATCCAACTAACGCAACATGGTTCGTGTATTTACCCAAGGTACTTTTGTAATTAAAATTTTCAGTAACATATAATTCCCTTGCTAAAGCATTCTTGATTTGATCCGAATTATATAAATCATAATCCTCTCTAGAAACTGCCATGGATATATTAGAATAACCAAAGGTGAGATGCAACTTCTCAACAATGGGGGCATACAAATTAAACCCTACTGATCTTCCAATCTCTGCAAAACCAGACCTATTAGACGTCGACTCTCCTAAATCGCTGGTTGGTATAGCAATTCCCGCATTCAATTGCAGTTCCCAATCACCCTTTTCCTGTGCTTGTCCTTCCAAGCAAAAAGCGACAAAAAAACCCAAGAGTAATACTTTATTTTTCAAATGACTCATTTAAATACTTTTTGCTTTATTCCAATACAGGTCCATCTCGTCTAAACTCATTTCACCCATTTGTTTGCCATCTTTTTTAGATTCAGTTTCCAAATATTTAAATCGCTTGATGAATTTTTTATTTGTCTTTTCTAATGCATCTTCGGGGTTAACTCCAATAAATCTAGCATAATTGATCATAGAAAAAAGCACGTCTCCAAACTCTGCTTCAACCTTTTCTTGATTTGCGTCTTGTGCTTCTACCTCTTCCTTTAATTCCGCAATTTCTTCTTCAACTTTCTCAAATACTTGTTCCGGCTTTTCCCAATCAAATCCTACTCCCTTGGCCTTGTCTTGAATTCGTATTGCTTTTACCAAAGCGGGCAAAGATTTAGGTACACCTTCTAAAACCGACTTATCTTTATTTCCACCCTCTTTCAGTTTGATTTTTTCCCAGTTTGCCATCACTTCCTTTTCATCTTTCACTTCAGTATCACCATATATGTGAGGATGACGGTGAATTAACTTCTCACAAATACCATTCAATACTTCTGCCATACCAAAGGCATTCTTTTCCTCACCAATTTTAGAGTAAAAAACTAAGTGCAACATGATGTCTCCCAATTCTTTTCGAATTTCTTCCAAATCGCCTTCCAAGATGGCATCTGAAAGCTCATATGTTTCTTCTATCGTCAGATAGCGAAGGCTTTCCATCGTTTGCTTCATGTCCCAAGGACATTTAGCTCTCAAGTCATCCATGATGTTCAATAATCGCTCGAATGCCTTTAGTTTTTCTTCCATTATTTTTCTTTTAAAAGTAGCTGTTTTATAAAAAGACTACTGAAGTAAGAATGAATAATTTTACTTCAATTAGCAGCCTTGCAAAGAAACTCTTTTTGCTGTTGATTGTTTCATTTACAAAGAAAACAAACCATGAATAATTTCGATTTTAAAAATCCAACAAAATAATTTTCGGTAAAGATACTTACCATCGCTTAGCAACTGAAATTCCTGAAAATTCAAGAGTTTTAATGCTTTATGGAGGCGGAAGCATAAAGAAAAATGGGATTTACGAGAATGTGAAGAAGAACCTCAGTAAATTCCACGTAGAAGAGTTTGGAGGAATCCCTCCGAACCCAGAATATTCTGTCTTAATGGACGCGTTGAAAGTAATTAAAGAAAAAGAAATTGACTTCCTGCTTGCGGTTGGCGGCGGTTCAGTCATTGATGGAACGAAGTTTCTTTCTTCGGCAGCACTTTATGATGGAGATGACCCTTGGGAAATTCTCACCTCAAAGCGTCCAACTCTGAATGCAATGAAGTTTGCAACAGCATTGACATTGCCGGCAACTGGCTCAGAAATGAACTCGGGTGCCGTCATTACAAGAGCTGAATTCAAACAAAAATTCCCAATGGGTGGAGCCGGACTGTTTCCTCAATTCTCAATACTTAATCCTGAAGTAGTCTATTCAATTCCTGAGCGACAACTGGCAAACGGCTTAGCTGATTCTTTTACACATGTGTTGGAGCAATACATGACTTATCCAATTGATGCCAATTTACAAGACCGATTTGCTGAGAGCATTATGCAGAGCATCTTAGAAGTTGCTCCGAAATTGATGAAAGATCAAAAAAACTACAAGAATGCAGCTAATTTCATGTGGAATTGCACCATGGCACTAAATGGTTTAATTCAAAAAGGAGTGCCAAACGATTGGGCAATCCACGCCATGGGGCATGAATTAACAGCGCTCTATGGTATTGACCATGCAAGAACGTTGGCAATTTTGACCGAAAGTCATTACCGCTACAACTTAAAGGATAAAAAAGAAAAGCTAGTTCAGTATGCCGAAAGAGTTTGGGGAATTACAGATGGAAGTGATGAAGAAAAGGCTGAAAAAGCAATTGTCAAAACCACAGAATTCTTTCACTCTATTGGAATAAAAACAAAGCTTTCTGAATACACTTCAGAGTTTAAAGGAACTACTGAAGAAATTGAAAGCAGATTCGAATCACGAGGAATGAAAGGCATTGGAGAAAGAGGAACGTTAACTCCTCAAGACGCCAAAAAAATTGTAGAGTTAGCATATTAAAGCGCAACACAAATGCATGGATAGGCTGTCTTGAAAAGGGCAGCCTTTTTTCGTTGAATTAAATTACTTTTACCGCATGAGAAAAGACATAGTGGATATTTTGCCAGGAATTGGATTAGGGATTATTAAATTCGGAATGGAGCGAAATCAGGTAAAAATGATTTTAGGCGAACCCGATGAAAAAGATGTTTTTTTCATGACCGAATCAGATGACTCTGAAGCAGAAGTGTGGTATTACGACGACGATTGCCTTTCTTTAAGCTTTGATGCAGCAGATAATTGGCGACTAGTAACCATAGAAGTAGACCATGAAAAATACTTGTTCCAAAACATCTCTTTTTTCAACAAGAACAAACTGGAGGTAATCAAGTCTTTGGAAGAGTTGAATATTCTTGACTTCAAACACGAGCCTGTCCCGATGGATGAAGCTCCGAGTCACGAATTAATAAGTTCTGAAAGTTTAGGTATTAATTTTTGGTTCGACGACGACAGTGTAACTGAAATACAGTGGGGACCATTTTTTAACGCAGATGAGTCCGTTCAGTGGCCTAAGTAAACAAAAGCTAATTTATTGCTGCTCTGATTGAAGGATTAAAAAGTCTTCTGCCGGAGTTGTAAATGAATGAATCAAGTCACCTATCATTCCTTTTCCTTGGAAGAGATAGATCTCAGAAAAATTCAAGCTTCGCTCTTGTAAACCATTGTTATAAAACAAGGTATCTTTTAAAAATGAAATTCTTTGTTGAGCAGTGGTAGCTTTTCTGCGTTCAGCGCGAATTAACTTTTCTGACAATTGATCAATTGCTTTTAATTGCTTTGTAGCTAATGCCTTTACGTGTTTTTCTAAACTTGAATCCACACTCCCCGCTAATTTTTCCAACGCTTTATAAAACTCTACTTGAGTTTGCTTTTGACCAACCAACTCGAGGTCTATAGCCGAATTGGCTTTAACCCACTCCTTCATCAAAACACCTTCAGATAAAAATAGCTGCTCATTTGATATATTCAGTTGTCTAAATACTTTCGTTTGCTTTTCATTTAGCCAAACAGCAGAATTTCTCAAAATTAAAATGGGCATTGGTGTTTCAGCTTGCTCAAAAGTAGTTTTCAGTTGAAACCAATAAGCTAACTCTCCTCCACCACCGATATATGCTAAATTGGGCAAAATCGTATCTTGGTAAACAGGTCTTAATAAAACGTTAGGACTAAATCGTTCTGGGTGATTTTCTAACTCTAATAAGATTTCTTCTTCGCTAAAAGAAATCGAAGTTCCGTTTACTGCAAAAGTTCCATTCTCTTTTACAATTCGCTCCCGACTGTTGTCAGTTAAGTAAAAAAGATTGATTTCCCTGGGGTTTACTTGAATTTTATATTTTTCTGCAAACTCCTTGCTTTGCAACTCAACAGCCTGAGCAGAAAACTCTTCTAACAACTCCTTTTTAATGGTTGGCTTGAAAAGCTCTTTCAGCTTCGAGTCATCTCCATCTACAATCACTACTCCATGATCGCTAAACAACTCATGCACTAAATATCGCGTTGCAGCGGCCAATGTATCGTGTTTTAAATAAGCTTTCTCAAATAAGCTCTTCAGTTCTTCTGCATTGGTGGAATAATCTGTTAACCAACTTCCAAATGCTTCAACAGTAGGTTTGAGCTCCGCTAGTTTCATCCTTCCAACTGCTCCCTTCTGTTCCGTTTCCCAATGGAATTTTCTGTCGCCCGTATAAAAATGATTTACCTCTTCAAAGTCATGGTCCTCTGTTGCCATCCAATAAACCGGAACAAAATCACATTCAGGGTACCGAGATTTTAAATTCTGACAAAGTTTTATGGTGCTTACAATTTTGTAAATAAAGTAAAGGGGGCCAGTAAACAAACACAATTGATGTCCGGTAGTAACAGTATAGGTAGTGCCAGCTTCAAGACTATTTAAGTTGGTCAAAACAGAGCCATCATTACCTAGCTTGATTCCGTCCTTTTTGTATTGCCCTTTTAACGACTCTACTAGAATTCTTCTGCTTTCGAGTGTAAAGTTCTTATTTGCTATGGCATGTTCAAAATTATATAGATTGGGGTACAATGAATAAAAACTCTCTAAATCAGAATTTTCTGTCAAATAATCCAAAATAATTTTCGTGAAGTATCCACTATCTTCGAACGATATATAGTCTGTTTTCATATGAAGAATGGAAGTTCGTTAAAAAGTTATGAACAGAGATGATTTGAACACACAATCTATGCAGAATTTAAATCTGTTAAGATGCATTACACTAAATCACCGTAAAGATCAAATTCTTCTGCACGATTAATTTTAACCTTCGCAAAATCACCCAGTCGCACGTATTGGTCTTTTGGAACAAGCACCTCGTTGTCAACCTCTGGTGAATCAAACTCAGTTCGCCCAATGAAGTATTCGCCCTCTGCACGATCAAATAGCACGTTAAAGGTCTTCCCAACCTTTTCTTGATTTAAATCAAATGAGATTTGACTCTGAATCTCCATGATTCGATTCGCACGTTGATGCTTCACATCTTCAGGAACATCATCTTCTAATTTAAAAGCATGTGTATTTTCTTCATGAGAATAGGTAAAGATTCCCAAACGATCAAACTTCATTTCTTTCACCCAAGCTTCCATTTGTTCAAAATCCTCTTCTGTTTCTCCGGGGTATCCCGCTATTAATGTAGTACGAATCGCCATCTCTGGCATAGCCTTTCTAAACTCTTCCAACAATTTATTGGTCTTCGCCATGGTTGTCCCTCTGCGCATCGACTTAAGCATGTTATCTGTAATGTGCTGCAAGGGTATATCTATGTAATTGCAAATATTCTCGCGGCGCTTCATTACTTCTAAAACATCCATTGGAAAACCTGTTGGGAAAGCATAATGCAATCTAATCCATTCTATCCCATCAACGTCTGCTAGTTGGTCTAACAAATCTGCTAACTTTCTCTCCTTATATATATCTAACCCATAGTAGGTCAAATCTTGAGCTATTAGAATCAACTCTTTAACACCTTGTGCGGCCAACTGGGTTGCATTGAAAACAAGCTCCTCAATAGGCGTGCTCACGTGTTTACCTCTCATTAAGGGAATGGCACAAAAAGAACAAGGTCGGTCACAACCTTCAGCAATTTTAAAATAGGCATAGTGATTCGGAGTTGTTATTAACCGCTCTCCAATCAACTCTTTCTTATAGTCTGCCTTTAACGTCTTTAATAACCTCGGTAACTCCCGCGTACCAAAAAACGCATCTACGTTGGTAATTTCAGCTTGTAATTCGTCTCTGTACCTTTCAGAAAGACACCCTGTAACATAAACCTTATCCACTCTCTCATCAGCCTTAGCATTAGCATACGTCAAAATAGTATCAATTGACTCTTGCTTGGCATTATCAATAAAGCCACAGGTATTAATTATTACAATCTCTGAATCCTCTGCCTTGCTTTCATGTTCCACTTCGAAGTTGTTCGCTTTTAATTGAGTCATCATTACTTCTGAATCAAAAATATTTTTAGAACAACCTAGGGTGATCACATTTACTTTATTCTTTCTGAGCGTCTTTGTCTTCATAAATTTAGAGTAATCTCTATTTATTAAATAAGCTATTCACAAACTCTTTTCGATTGAAGACTTGCAAATGGTCAATTCCTTCACCTACGCCTATATACTTTACTGGAATTTTGAACTGGTCAGAAATACCGATAACTACTCCGCCTTTTGCTGTGCCATCTAGTTTGGTTAAGGCCAAAGCATTTACTTCCGTTGCAGCTGTAAATTGCTTTGCTTGTTCAAACGCATTTTGACCTGTTGAGCCGTCTAGAACCAATAAAATCTCATGAGGTGCATCAGGAATTACCTTTTGCATCACCCTTTTAATTTTACTTAGTTCATTCATTAAGTTTACTTTGTTGTGTAGCCTCCCAGCAGTATCAATAATCGCTACGTCAGCTTCCATTGAAACGGCAGACTGTAACGTATCGAAAGCAACAGATGCGGGATCAGCTCCCATACCTTGACTTACGATTGGAACACCAACACGTTCAGACCATATTTTTAACTGATCTACAGCTGCTGCCCTAAAAGTGTCAGAAGCTCCTAGAACTACATTCTTACCAGATTTTTTAAATTGATGCGCTAATTTTCCAATGGTGGTAGTTTTCCCTACACCATTCACCCCAACTACCATAATCACATACGGTTTCTTGTCAGCAGGAAGTGTGAACTCATCGTAATCCTTGGTATTATTTTCCTCTAAAAGCGCAACTATTTCGTCTCGGAGTATTTGGTCCAACTCTCCTGTGTTAATGTATTTATCCTGTTCAACTCTCGCTTCTATTCGCTTAATAATTTTCAACGTGGTATCCACTCCAACATCCGAAGTGATTAGGATTTCTTCGAGATTATCCAGCACCTCGTCGTCCACTTTGGTTTTACCAACAACGGCACGACTCAACTTTCCGAAAAAGCTATCTTTCGTTTTACTCAATCCCTCATCGAGATCTTTCTTTTTTTCTTTAGAGAAGAGGCCGAATAAACCCATAACATTTTAAATAAAAAAGGCCTCTCTCATTGAATGAAAGAAGCCCATTAACCAATAAATAATTTTATATTACTTTTTGAAATAGTCGTTCACAGCGTCGTTAGCCACCATTTCTTCTTTAAAAGTATACGAATTAGTTTTTTCAGACTTCACCATTTTAATTACTTTGGTAAATGCCTTTCCTTCACCTTTTTGAAGGGATGCAACTGTTTTCTTAGCCATGTCTTATGTTTTACTTGATTTCTTTATGAACCGTCATTTTTTTCAAAATCGGGTTGTACTTTTTAATCTCCATTCTTTCTGGAGTATTCTTTCTATTCTTGGTTGTAATGTATCTTGAAGTTCCAGCCTGACCACTTTCTTTGTGCTCTGTGCATTCTAAGATTACTTGAATTCTATTACCTTTTCCTTTTTTCGCCATTATCGTATGCTTTATTTACGGGAGCACAAAAATAGCTAATTTTTTCTTAAATCTCATCCCTCAAACTCTAATTAATTTAGAACTTTTTTATCCTATTTTTCCATTAAACTTTCAATCTCCTTGACTGTCCTTGGTGATCCTTCAGAAAGGTTTTCAGGTCCTTCAGGTGTAATCAAAATATCATCTTCTATCCTTACTCCTATATTCCACCACTTAAGGTCACAATCCGAACCTTCTGCAATGTAAATTCCGGGCTCAACGGTAATCACATTTCCCGGAACCAAAGGAGTATACGTTCCGGCATCGTGAACATCTAAGCCCAAATAATGTGAAGTTCCGTGCATGAAATACTTCCTTACTTCGTTCTTATGTTCAATAATACCCAACTTCAAAAGCCCTTCTGCAATAATTTCAGTGGCCACAATTCCCGGTTGCCAAAAATTAGCTCCTTCTGTAGCAGCATCTATCCCCGCAGACTGAGCCTTCAATACCAACTCATATATTATTTTTTGTTCTTTCGTAAACTTACCGCTTGGCGGAATAGTACGCGTAACATCTGCCGTATAACCATGGTATTCAGCGCCTACATCACTTACTAGTAATCCTCCTCGAATTAAAGGTCTCCTATTACTCGTGTAATGTAGAATACAAGAATTTTCTCCGCTACCTTGTATGGATGGAAAGCCGGTATACTCTGCTCCATTCTTCTTAAAGACATACTCTATTATAGCTTCTGTCTGAAACTCGGTCATCGTATCAGTTATCTGTTGCATTAACTGATTTTGTGCTTCACAGGTAATATCTATCGCTTTGCGCAGTAAGCGCAACTCCTCCTCCGTTTTAACCTGTCGAAGTTGAGCCATTAAAATACCCTCTATCCGCTGTTTAGCTTTTAATTGAATTGGATTTTTTTTCGTAAAATGATAATATAGACCAGCCACATTATTTGTAGTTGTTGTATCTTTTAATTCCATTTCAAATGGAGTTTCATAAAAAACAGCTCGAAGGGAGTCAAACTTTGGGTCAAATTCAGCAAAATCAGAGTTGGGTAAAATAGAAGAAATTTTAAGTCGGTTCTTCACTCTTTCAACACCCAATCTTCTTCCATTCCAAAGTTCCGTCTTAGCATCTCTTTCTTGCATAAATAAGAGCTCATTATCAGAAAAACTTGAAAATCTCTGTGTATCCTTATAAATAATAATCATGGAGTGTGGCTCTCTTAGACCAGTCAAGTAATAGAAGTTTGGGTTTTGATGATATTCGTAATACACATCATTTGATCTATTTCTTTCAGGACTAGAAAAGAAAACGATAGCTGAACCCTCAGGCAATAACTTCCGTAATGAATCTCTTCTAGATTTATGAAATTCAGGCGATAAAAAGTCTTTATCGTATTCGTAATAATCATTATCAAATTCTGTTTTGATTTGGTCTGCTTGACCGTAAGAAAACACATTACTTAAAAGTGTAATTAGAAAAGTTATCGTTTTGATTCTACACAACATGCAAATAATTTAAGAATTAATTAGGCAAACAAGCCTTTTTTAGAATGAGCTCAAAGATAGTACCTCAATTCAAACTAATCTTTGTTATAGAAAAAATAGCTTACAAAAAAAGCCCCTATTAAATAAATAATAGGGGCTTTTAAAAAAATGGCGATGACATACTCTCCCGATTTCTCAGTACCATCTGCGCTATCGAGCTTAACTTCTCTGTTCGGTATGGGAAGAGGTGATCCTCGATGCAATAATCACCATAAGTCGTTGTTGCTTCTGTGATTGACACAATAGCTAACTTATTTTGTTAACATCATAAAGAAAGAAAATACACTATAATATATAAGAGTTGTAACCATTAGTAGAAAGCTTACGGGTAATTAGTATTGCTTGGCTTTGACATTACTGCCTTTACACCTACAACCTATCAACGTCATCGTCTATAACGACCCTTAAAGGAAATTTCATCTTGAGGTAGGCTTCGCGCTTAGATGCTTTCAGCGCTTATCCCTTCCGAACGTAGCTACTCTGCAGTGCCACTGGCGTGACAACAGATACACTAGAGGTTCGTCCAACCCGGTCCTCTCGTACTAGAGTCAGATCCTCTCAAATTTCCAACGCCCACTGTAGATAGAGACCGAACTGTCTCACGACGTTCTGAACCCAGCTCGCGTGCCACTTTAATGGGCGAACAGCCCAACCCTTGGGACCTTCTCCAGCCCCAGGATGTGACGAGCCGACATCGAGGTGCCAAACCCCCCCGTCGATGTGAGCTCTTGGGGGAGATTAGCCTGTTATCCCCGGAGTACCTTTTATCCTTTGAGCGATGGCCCTTCCATACGGAACCACCGGATCACTATGCTCTACTTTCGTACCTGCTCGACTTGTCAGTCTCACAGTCAAGCGTCCTTGTGCCATTGCACTCTGCGCACGGTTACCAAGCGTGCTGAGGACACCTTTAGAAGCCTCCGTTACTTTTTAGGAGGCGACCACCCCAGTCAAACTACCCACCAAACATTGTCTCCCATTACTGGGATTAGACACCACGCAATTCAAGGGTGGTATTTCAAGGATGACTCCACAACGCCTAGCGACGCCGCTTCATAGTCTCCCACCTATCCTACACATGAATTACACAATATCAATGTTAAGCTATAGTAAAGGTTCACGGGGTCTTTTCGTCCCACAGCGGGTACCCGGCATCTTCACCGGGATTACAATTTCACCGAGCTCATGGTTGAGACAGTATCCAGATCGTTGCACCATTCGTGCAGGTCGGAACTTACCCGACAAGGAATTTCGCTACCTTAGGACCGTTATAGTTACGGCCGCCGTTTACTGGGGCTTCAATTCAATGCTTCTCCGAAGATAACATCTCCTTTTAACCTTCCAGCACCGGGCAGGTGTCAGGCCTTATACATCATCTTTCGATTTAGCAAAGCCATGTGTTTTTGATAAACAGTCGCCTGGATCTTTTCACTGCGGCCACGCTTGCGCGTGGCGCCCCTTCTCCCGAAGTTACGGGGCGATTTTGCCTAGTTCCTTAACCATGAATCACTCGAGCACCTTAGGATTCTCTCCTCGACTACCTGTGTCGGTTTGCGGTACGGGTACCAATAATCTGAAGCTTAGAGGGTTTTCTTGGAAGTCTGATTAGGGACATTATCCGCTTGTCCGAAGACTCACGGTACTATCAGGTTCAGCTAGGTCTGCGGATTTGCCTACAGTCCCAATACCTACACCCTTTAACGTGCTATTCCGTCAGCACGCAGTCCTTTCACTACTCCGTCACCCCATCGCAATTATTGCTAGTACAGGAATATTAACCTGTTATCCATCCACTACCCCTTTCGGGTTCGCGTTAGGACCCGACTAACCCTGATCCGATTAGCGTTGATCAGGAAACCTTAGTCTTTCGGTGAGCGGGTTTCTCGCCCGCTTTATCGTTACTTATGCCTACATTTTCTTTTCTATACGCTCCAGCAAGCCTTACGACTCACCTTCAGTGCCTATAGAATGCTCTCCTACCACTCTTTCGAGTTCATAGCTTCGGTAGTATGTTTTATGCCCGATTATTATCCACGCCCAATCGCTCGACTAGTGAGCTGTTACGCACTCTTTAAATGAATGGCTGCTTCCAAGCCAACATCCTAGCTGTCTAAGCAATCGGACCACGTTTGAACAACTTAACATACATTTAGGGACCTTAGCTGATGATCTGGGTTGTTTCCCTCTCGGACATGGACCTTAGCACCCATGCCCTCACTCCCGATAAACATGATATAGCATTCGGAGTTTGTCAGGGTTTGGTAGGCGGTGAAGCCCCCTAGCCCTATCAGTAGCTCTACCTCTATATCACTTTAAATCGAGGCTGTACCTAAATACATTTCGGAGAGTACGAGCTATTTCCGAGTTTGATTGGCCTTTCACCCCTACCCACAATTCATCCAAAGACTTTTCAACGTCAACTGGTTCGGTCCTCCACTCTGTGTTACCAGAGCTTCAACCTGATCATGGGTAGATCACACGGTTTCGCGTCTACCCCCACTAACTATACGCCCTATTCAGACTTGCTTTCGCTTCGGCTCCGATTCTTAAAATCTTAACCTTGCTAGTGAGGAGTAACTCGTAGGCTCATTATGCAAAAGGCACGTTGTCACCCCGAAGGGCTCCAACAGTTTGTAAGCGTATGGTTTCAGGGACTATTTCACTCTCCTGTTCGGAGTACTTTTCACCTTTCCCTCACGGTACTAGTTCACTATCGGTCTCAGAGGAGTATTTAGCCTTACCGGATGGTTCCGGTGGATTCACACAAAATTTCACGTGTTTCGTGCTACTCAGGATACTGCTAGGTATAAAATCTATTTCGTCTACGGGACTATCACCCTCTTTGGTTCAACTTTCCAATTGATTCTACTATAAATTTTAAGTCCACATTGCAGTCCTACAACCCCACTATTGCCGAAACAATAGTGGTTTGGGCTGTTTCCCGTTCGCTCGCCGCTACTAGGGAAATCATTATTATTTTCTCTTCCTCCGGGTACTTAGATGTTTCAGTTCCCCGGGTTTGCTCCTATAAATAGGTAACACGTCTTCAACGTGCTGGGTTGCCCCATTCGGAAATCTACGACTAACAGGTTATTTGCACCTAATCGTAGCTTATCGCAGCTTGTCACGTCCTTCATCGCCTCTCTGAGCCAAGGCATCCGCCATACGCCCTTAGTAACTTTCTTACTAATCTTAATTATTACTTAAGTGTCGCTGATATAAATACCAACGACGGGTCTAACTCTTACAATTATATTGTATTTTCTTTCAAGATGTCAAAGAACTTGTTCCATTTTGTAACTAAACAAGATGGAGATACCAACTATCGTTAATTAAAACGTTAATCGGCGATTGTGGAGAATATCGGAGTCGAACCGATGACCTCCTGCGTGCAAGGCAGGCGCTCTAGCCAGCTGAGCTAATCCCCCAATCCTATCAGTAGTCCCACGCAGACTTGAACTGCGGACCTCTACATTATCAGTGTAGCGCTCTAACCAACTGAGCTATGGGACTGTTTAAATCTCCCATTACACAAAACTATTGCTTCATATAATCTCGCTGGTTCCTTATAGGACTAAAATAGCTTGGGAACAAATTTTTAAATATTAAAGTAAGAAAAAGAAAAAACACCTCTATAATAATCCGAAGACTATCACATGAGAAGACCGTAGTCTCTAAAAAGGAGGTATTCCAGCCGCACCTTCCGGTACGGCTACCTTGTTACGACTTAGCCCCAGTTACCGATTTTACCCTAGGCGGCTCCTTGCGGTTACCGACTTCAGGCACCCTCAGCTTCCATGGCTTGACGGGCGGTGTGTACAAGGCCCGGGAACGTATTCACCGGATCGTGGCTGATATCCGATTACTAGCGATTCCAGCTTCATGAAGTCGAGTTGCAGACTTCAATCCGAACTGAGATAAGGTTTTAGGATTAGCTCCCCGTCACCGGGTGGCTGCCCTCTGTCCCTACCATTGTAGCACGTGTGTAGCCCTGGACGTAAGGGCCGTGATGACCTGACGTCGTCCCCACCTTCCTCACCGCTTGCGCGGGCAGTTTCTCTAGAGTCCCCACCATTATGTGCTGGCAACTAGAAATAGGGGTTGCGCTCGTTATGGGACTTAACCCGACACCTCACAGCACGAGCTGACGACGGCCATGCAGCACCTTGCATTCTGTCCGAAGAAAAACTGATTTCTCAGCCTGTCATTATGCATTTAAGCCCAGGTAAGGTTCCTCGCGTATCATCGAATTAAACCACATGCTCCACCGCTTGTGCGGGCCCCCGTCAATTCCTTTGAGTTTCAACCTTGCGATCGTACTCCCCAGGTGGATTACTTATCACTTTCGCTTAGGCACTGACTGTATATCGCCAGCACCGAGTAATCATCGTTTACGGCGTGGACTACCAGGGTATCTAATCCTGTTCGCTACCCACGCTTTCGTACATTAGCGTCAATAATAGCTTAGTGAGCTGCCTTCGCGATTGGTGTTCCACGGCATATCTATGCATTTCACCGCTACATGCCGTATTCCGCCCACTTCAACTATATTCAAGAGTATCAGTATCAATAGCAGTTCCATCGTTAAGCGATGGGCTTTCACTACTGACTTAAAACTCCGCCTACGTACCCTTTAAACCCAATAAATCCGGATAACGCTTGGACCCTCCGTATTACCGCGGCTGCTGGCACGGAGTTAGCCGGTCCTTATTCTTATAGTACCGTCAGCCCCGCTCACGAGCGGGGGTTTCTTCCTATATAAAAGCAGTTTACAACCCATAGGGCAGTCATCCTGCACGCGGCATGGCTGGTTCAGACTTTCGTCCATTGACCAATATTCCTCACTGCTGCCTCCCGTAGGAGTCTGGTCCGTGTCTCAGTACCAGTGTGGGGGATAACCCTCTCAGGCCCCCTACCCATCGGAGTCTTGGTAAGCCGTTACCTTACCAACTAACTAATGGGACGCATGCTCATCCTCTACCGCCGAAGCTTTAATAACAATAACATGCGAAATTGTTATACTATGGAGTATTATTCCTCGTTTCCAAGGGCTATTCTCCAGTAAAGGGTAGATTGCATACGCGTTACGCACCCGTGCGCCACTCGTCATCAAAAGCAAGCTTTCATGTTACCGTTCGACTTGCATGTGTTAAGCCTGCCGCTAGCGTTCATCCTGAGCCAGGATCAAACTCTTCGTTGTAATTATAAATTTAATATTGTGCTAGGTCTCTCAAATATTACTTCTAACGAAATAACACTGAGATGTTTTTCTTGTTTCTTCTTACTTCAATCTTTTCAAAGAACTTTCGACTAACTAAAGTCAAAATCTTATATCTATTAAAAGGCGATTAAACCCTCTCTTAAATCTTTTTTCACTACCCACTGTTTAATTTGGGGCTGCAAACTTACCAATAAAAATTATCACACAAGAGTACTTTTAAAATCTTTTTTTGAAAAAAATTTACTCACTCCCAATACAACAACTTCTCAGTAAACTATCCCTACTTTTTTCGGGACGACAAAGGTACCAAAGATTATTATTACAAATGCAAATAATTTAAAACTTTTTTTAGTTGATTTTGACACATACAAAACTAGTTGATTTTGAGATATTTACAAGTGAATAATTTTCTTATTCAACACTAACGCCCTTCAACCAAACCTAAACAACTGAGCGTAATCAGCATGCCATCAGATACAGACAAAAAAAGGCCCCGCATATGCGAGGCCTCTAAGACATAATAATAGTGTTAGAAGATTACTTTTTCTTGTTCTCTCCTGCTTCTAATTTATCCTTTAATGCAGATAATGCATCTAAATCACCAAGCGTAGATTTCTCTTGCTTGTTATTCATGCTCTTAATTGCTTTAGAAGTTGCGGCATGATCTGCTCTTGCTGCTGCTCTTTTAACTGTCTTCTCTTCGTACTCCACATCCTTGTGAATCTGAGTATGAGAGACTGCAATTTTCTTAGCATTCTTGTTGAACTCCATGATTTTGAAATCTAACTCTTCATCCTTACCGGCAACAGCTTCATTCTCTTTAATCAGGTTACGCTTTGTAGCAAACGCTTCTACACCGTAAGGCAAGATAATCGTTGCTCCTTTTGCATTAACCTCAGAGATTGTTCCTTTATGCACAGATCCGATTTCAAATACAGTTTCGAAAGTCTCCCAAGGATTTTCCTCAAGCTGCTTGTAACCTAAACTTAATCTTCTGTTCTCTTTGTCGATTTCCAAAATGATAACTTCCATTTCTTCTCCTACAGAAACAACTTCTTTTGGATGATTGATTTTCTTTTGCCAAGAAAGGTCAGAAATGTGAACTAATCCATCTACTCCATCAGCTAACTCAACGAATACACCAAAATCAGAAATGTTTGTGACTTTTCCTTTTTGTTTAGACTCAATTGGGAATCTAGCTTCAATACCTTCCCAAGGATCTTCAGTCAATTGTTTTACACCAAGAGACATCTTTCTTTCTTCCCGATCTAGGGTTAAGATTTCTGCTTCTACCTCGTCATTCACTTTAAAGAATGCCTGTGCAGGTTGCAATTGGTTAGACCAAGAGATTTCAGAAACATGAATTAAACCTTCAACACCAGGCTGAATTTCAACAAATGCACCATAATCAGCAACAACTACTACTTTTCCTTTTACTTTATCTCCGACTTGTAGCTTGTCGTCTAACTTATCCCAAGGATGACCTTCCAATTGCTTCATACCTAAAGCAATTCTCTTCTTGTCATCATCAAAATCAAGAATTACAACTTTAACTTTCTCATCCAACGTAACCACCTCTTCCGGGTGATTTACTCTACCCCAAGAAAGATCCGTAATGTGAACCAAACCGTCAACACCACCTAAATCAATAAACACTCCATATGAAGTTACATTCTTCACTGTACCTTCTAACACTTGACCTTTCTCTAACTGAGAAATAATCTCACGTTTTTGAACTTCAAGTTCAGCTTCAATTAACGCTTTATGAGAAACTACAACGTTTTTAAATTCCTTGTTGATTTTAACAACTTTAAATTCCATTGTTTTGTCAACGTAGATATCGTAATCTCTAATAGGCTTAACATCAATTTGAGAACCTGGCAAGAATGCCTCAATTCCAAATACATCTACAATTAAACCACCTTTTGTTCTGCACTTCACGTGTCCCTTGATGATTTCTTGTGTAGCCAATGCGTCATTTACTCTTCCCCATGCTCTTAAAGCTCTTGCTTTTCTATGCGAAAGAACCAACTGACCATTTCTGTCTTCTTGACTTTCAATGAAAACCTCAACTTGATCGCCAATCTTTAAATCGTCCTTATATCTTAGTTCAGACTTCGTAATTACACCGTCTGACTTGTATCCAATATTTACAACAACCTCTCTGGGAGTAATGCTTACAACTTCACCATCAATCACATCTTGTTCAGATATAGAGTTGATTGTCTCATCATACATCTCTTCCATTTGCTTCTGATCTGCGTCAGAATAATTGTCATCGTACTTACCAACAGCATCCCAATCAAAATCTTTTCGGAAGTCTTCCATTTCCTTTAAGCGCTCTTCCTTTGTCTTCGGAGCCTCAACAACAGGAGCTTCTGAAGTAGAATCGTCTACCGCTAACTCTGTATTTTTAGCTTCTGCCTTAGGTGCAGTCTTTCTAGCTCTGGTTTTGGTTGGTTTTTTTGCTTCTGCTTTCTCCTCTTTTTTAGGGGCTGCTTCTTTAGCTTTTGCTTCCACTGGATTTGCTTCCGGTGTAGCTACTGGCTCAATTACTTTTTCAGCTTTAGCTTTTGTTTTTTTTGCTTCAGTAGTTGAAGCCTTTTTAGCAGCAGGAGCTGCTTTTTTAGTCTCTTCTGCTTTAGCAGCAGTGTCTTTCTTAGATTCGGCCATGAATCGTATTTTTTTGTATTTCGTTTTTTAATCGATATGAAAACGAAAGTTGTTATTAAAGTACCCGAAATATCGACGTTCGAGCTTCTCAAAAAGAGGGCGCAAATATACTAAAAATCACAATGCAAAAAACTTTGATTATTCCATAAAACATATATCATACATTATCGTTTGAATTTATAACCATTTGTTATTTTTGAGCAACCAAATTTGCTATGAAACAATTCGATATACCTACAACTTACCGTAGTTCATTTATTTCTACCATTAAAAAAAGTAGAAAAGAAACTGATCCAAGGAAAAAAGATTTTACTCCAACTCTTTTAGATTTTGGTCCAGTTCAGTTTTTAATAGCACGACATTTCGGGTTTTGTTTCGGCGTAGAAAATGCGATTGAAATAGCTTACAAAGCAGTTGAAGAAAACCCGGGGAAACGAATTTACTTGTTAAGTCAAATGATTCACAACCCATCTGTAAACGCAGACTTAAGAGCTATGGGCATCCAATTTATAATGGATACCCAAGGCAATCAATTTGTAGAGTGGAAGGAACTAACAAAAGATGACATTGTAATTATACCTGCATTTGGAACAACATTAGAAATAGAAGCGATATTAAATGGCATTGGAATAGAGATTCAAAAATACAATACTACTTGTCCTTTTGTTACCAAAGTTTGGAAACAATCTGAAAAATTAGGTAAAGAGGACTATACCATAATTATTCACGGCAAGCATAAACACGAGGAGACGAGAGCCACATTTTCTCACAGTTCTGAGTTTTCTCCTTCCATCGTTGTCAAAGACATGGAAGAAGCTAAAAAACTGGGGGAATTCATTGAAGGTAACATGTCCGTTGAAGGTTTTCATCAGATTTTTAAAGGGAATTTCTCAAAGGGATTTAACCCCGAAAAAGACTTATTTAGAGTGGGTGTTGTAAACCAAACTACCATGCTAGCTTCCGACACACAAGCTATTGCGGATTATTTCAAAGAAGTAATGATACAATTGCACGGCACAGAAAATATAGACACACACTTTGCGGACACCAGAGATACCCTATGTTACGCCACAAACGATAATCAACAAGCAACATTTGGCTTGTTGAAAAAAGATGCCGATTTAGCTATCGTTGTAGGAGGTTTTAACAGCTCAAACACATCTCATCTTGTCGAATTATGTGAAGAAAAATTACCTACTTATTTTATCTCAAGTGATGAAGAACTGCTAAATGCGAGTAAGGTTAGGCATTTTAATTTCCATGAGAAACAAATGTTAATGACAAAAAACTTTTTGCCAGAAAAGAATCCTGTTCGGATTATTTTAACTTCTGGAGCCTCTTGCCCTGATGCTGTGGTAGATGGAGTAATGGATAAACTTCTTTCTTTTTATCCGGGGCACAAATCCAAAGAGCAGGTTTTGTCTGAGATGGAAATTAGCTAGTTTTTTCTTGAAGTACCTTTAGTACCCAGTTTAATTGCTCCTCTTCGTTCAGATAAGTATTATCTAATTCTATTGCGTCAGGTGCTTTGATCAAAGGATTTTCTTTACGATGCGTATCGTTATAATCTCTGGTAGATAGGTTCTCTTCAACTTCTTCAATGGTCAATTGTTTGCCCTTTATTTTTAACTCGTTAAATCTTCGTTGAGCACGAATTTTTGGATCTGCCGTCATAAAAATTTTCAATTCAGCATTTGGAAAAACCTGAGTTCCAATATCTCGCCCATCCATTACCAAACCCTTTTTTGCTCCAGCTTTTTGCTGTAAGCTCACCATTCTTTTACGTATGGATTTTATCTGGCTAATTTCACTCACGACCTCAGACACTGCCTTACCACGAATCTCTTCTTCTACGTTCTCGCCGTTTAAATAGGTGTCCGATTGCTCCGAATCAGGATTGAATTCAAAAGTGATTGTGATATCATCTAATACTTTTTCAATTTCTTTTTCAGAGCTGTTTTGCCAGTCTATTTTATTACGCAGGATGTAAAGACTTACTGCTCGATACATAGCACCAGTATCAACAAAGACATAATTGAGGCGTTTTGCAAGTGCCTTAGCAACTGTGCTTTTCCCGCAAGAAGAATATCCGTCGATGGCAATGATAATGGGCTGATTCATTTTCCAAAATTAGTTGATAAAATCGGAAAGTCGGGTAGAAATTGAAAAGGTATTCGTGCCTGCTGCTTGATGAAAAGCCGACCTTCCATAACTCAAATGAAATTTATTTATCCTAAAACCTAAGCCCCAACTAAAACCAACCGTTCCAAGGTTTTCATCAATTTTTAAATCAGCTCTTCTTAAATAATTATAACCAAAGCGAATATTGAAATTTTTACTAACTAAAAACTCGGTATTTACAATTAAATGTCGTCCGAAATTTTGAAGAAATTTATTGTCCTCCTTCTCCTCTTCTCCGGGGGTGTTAAGAATTGTTGACTCTTGTTCATCGTTAGGATTGTCGTACCTTAAATCCCATTGCTGCAGATTGTGGAACACTAACCCTAATCTTATTGGTATATTTTCAAAACTTTTAGATAAGCCCCACTGGATTTCAAAAGGCAACTCTTCTTCCTCCCCATCATTATAGGTAGTAATTTGTCTCCCTATATTCTTCACAACCATGGCCATTGTAAACCTTCTGTTCAAACTTAAATAACTCGCACTTAAGTCAACTGCTGCTCCCAAAGAATTGTAGTCGTAAAAATTTGAATAGATTGCTTTAACATTGGCGCCAATTGAAAAGTTCGTATCAATTTCTCTTGCATAGCCTATAACAAAGGCATATTCACCCGAAGAAAATTCTCCTATTTCATTTCCTGCATTATCCGTTTCTGTAAACTTTCCATAATCTATAAATTTCACCGCCCCTGAAAAAGTGCCAATATCTTTATATGACTTAGTGTAAGAAGCAAATCCAGAACCAATATCAGAAATGTAGTTAAGGTATGTTAAAGCTAGCTTGTTGTCCATTTCCTTGTTCAACAAGCTTGGATTATCGAAAGCTAAAAAAGGATCATTATCTTTCACTGCAATTTGCGCACCTCCTAATGCCGCAATCCGCGCGGAAGATGCAATATTCAAGAACTCATAAGTATTATTTCCTCCTGTTTGAGCTTGAGCGAAAATGCTCAAAATAGTGCAAATAAAGAATCCTATCTTTTTAATCATAAGGTGGAAAATATCTTGAATTACGCTAAATTAAGCGATTTATTGTTGCACTGCGACTACGAATAAACTAATTACACAAAAAAGCCCCTTTTCATTGCTGAAAAGGGGCTCGACAATAAAGTCATTTTTAGTCTTAGTCTAGAACAATTACTCCTTCTGCAAGAAAAGAAGTACTAATTTCTGGTTCAGTAATCGCTTCAATTTCTTCTTCAGATTGACCGCCATCCATTGCGTAGTGTTTTAAATCTTCAACTGAAGTAGTGTCTTTGTATGCTACGCCTTCAAAAATCACATTTTTACCCGTAATGTCCATAGGCACAAAGAAACCGTAATCTTTAAATTTGATTCTCATCATGCTACCGTCAGCAGTTTCAACTTTCATCCAACAACCTTTATTCTGACAAACATCTGCAGCAACTGCTTGAATTTTTACATTTAATGAATCTTTTCCATCCATTAAAGTAGCGAACTCATCTATAAATTTAGCTCCTTCTGCCTCGATAATTTTTCCAAAATGTCCTTCAGGATTATCTGCAAATTGATTTGACTCTTCAGCTGCAGCTTCCATTGCTTCTTCAGTATTCTCAGTAGTCTCTTCCGTAACTTCTTCTATTTCTGCTTTTTTCGTATCACAAGCAGTAGCAAATAACATGGCTCCTACGGCGAATAATAATACACTCTTTTTCATATTTGATTTAATTTAATTTTGTGCAAATGTAATTAGATTACTTGGAAAGAATTACGAACTCTGTTCTTCTATTTTTAGCCCGCCCTTGAGGCGTGCTGTTACTGGCAACTGGCTTCGTTGAACCGAATCCTTTAAACTTTAGTCGAGTAGGGTCTACATCCTGTATAATCAAATAATTAAAAACTGCCTTTGCTCGATTAGTTGATAGTAACAGATTTTCCTTTGAGTCTCCTACATTATCTGTGTGACCATGAATTGCAACGTTTACAGAAGCGTTATCTTCCAAGAATATAATAAATTCATTTAAAATATTGACCACCTGGGCGTTCAACTCATATGAATCGGTAGCAAAATTGATGTTGTTGATTTGATAAGTTTGTCCCGTTTCGATTGGCTTGAATTCAACTTCAGCGACTCGTTTTGGACGACCAATTACATCTTGATTTGAGTTAATGTATTGTGAGGTAAATGCATAACCGTTTTTCTTGGCCATCATCATCACGTCTTCTTTTTCGCTTGCCCTAATTACAGCTACGTATTCGCCTGTATTTTCATCTACAACGCCTTTAGTTACTTCATTAGTGGCAGTATTTTTTAATTCAATTTTCATCCCCTTGGCCGCATTCGGATCTTTTGAACTTATCGCTCCTTTTATGAAAGCAACCTCATCAGGGCGAGCATACTCAGGTAGTTCAAAATTATAAATGTCTAGTCCTTCACCCAAAGCATTTGATGAAAAGTACCCGTACTTTCCGTCGGTACTGACCATGAAACCCACCTCATCTTCTTCTGTGTTTATAGGTACTCCGATATTCACAGGAGTAGTAAATTCTTTGAACTTATCTACATGCGAAAAGAAAATATCTTGTCCTCCCACCCCCGAATGACCATCAGAAGAAAAGTAAAGGGTGTAACTGTCAGAATGCATGAATGGTGATTTCTCATTTCCCGGAGTATTAATTTTTGGCCCAAGGTTAATCGGGTTTCCCCAGTTTCCATTTGGTAATCGCTCTACTTTATATAAATCCATTCCTCCAAAATGCGTTTCACTCGTTTCTCGTGCACTAGCAAAGTATAATGTTTGATTATCAGCAGAAATAGAAGGCTGACCTTCCCAAGTAAACTGACCATTTATATGTTCCCCAATGCTTTTTAATGCACTCCAAGTTCCATCATAAAAATCGGAGCAATAAATATCTCCATTTGAGTATGATCGACCGTCACGCGTATAACTTGGACTTACTATAGTGATAAATAACAATTTATTATCGACAGAAATACTTGACCCCCCTTGATATGAATTACCAGAGTTAAAAGGAGTTTCCATGGGAATTCCTTTTGAATATGTTCCATCGTATCGTTTTCTACTTTGAAAAAATAACTCCTTTTCTTGTTCGCCAAAGACACTCTTCGAATCAACTATAGTTTTACGAGTAAAAAATAGAAATTGATTATCTGGTGACAACATTGGGAGATACTCATCTTTGTTGGTTGAGACACCGGGAACCTTATTTGGATTAAATGGAACCGTCTTTTTGAACAATTCTTTATACTGTTCTATCCTTTTTTTGATGCTTTCCGCTTCTTCAAGCTCATTCCCTTTTGTTGATTTTGTTTTGGATAAATACTCTTTTATGTAAGTGTATGCTTGATCATAATGTCGCTGGTCGTAAGAATACTTGGCTAGCCAGAACGTAGCTTCGTAGTTACGGTAAGCAGGACAAGCACTTCTTGTTTTTTCATAATACGATTTAACTCGATTACGTATTCTTTCGTTTTCCGGATGTTGTTCTAGTTTCTTATCGTTGATGTATGCTAAAAGCGAAAGGGCTTCTGCATAATCTACTTGCACTTTTACTGCTTCGATCAAATTACGATAGCTTTCTTCTCCTTTAAAGTTAAGTTGTTGAGCCTTTTCAAATAGTTTTAGAGCCTTTTTATTGGGCTTGGAGCATCCAAAGTCCTCTTGCGCGAAAGCCGCTGAAAATGCAAAAAGCAATGCAATTAAAGCAGCTATTCTTTTCATTAATGTCAAATTAAATACTCCGTTCATCCCAATTACAATCAATTCGCAAAGAAAGATAAAAGCTTACTTTCCAAGAAGTCCTTTTAATTTTTTCTTGGCTTCTTCTTCTAATTTTTTCTTAGCTGCCTCTTTTTGCTTCTGCAACTCTTCTTCTGCCTTTTGTTTTTGCTTCTCTAATTCTTCTTGAGCTTTCTGTTTTTGCTTCTCCAATTCTTGTTTGCCCTGCTCTTCTAGTTCCTTTTTCTTCTTTTCCAGTTCTTCTTTGGCTTTTTGCTTTGCTGCATCTAACTCCGCCTTTGCTTCGGCTTTTAGCGCTTCTTTAGCATCACCGGTACTTTTCTTAAAGTTTGTGCCAATTTTGGGATCATTAGCAGGACCTTTTAATGTTACGTCAACATTTACAACATCTACTGCACCACTTAAATCAACTCCGCTAGCAGCAGCTTTTGCTAATAAGCCATCTACAGCTTGGTTAGCGGCCCCACCAAATTCTTTTCTTGGAATTGCAAATGCAAATATGTAATCAATTGTTTGATCAAAAGAGTTGCTGCCTGAAATCGTCATTTCTGTTTTACCAATTTTATTGGTGAAAGGATCAACAAACATCTTCCCCTGAACAATCTGAAATGTAATGTCGGCATCGTTAATAATTAATGGCGTTAGTCTATCATATTTTAAGAGATCTGCCACTTTTGTAAGCAGCTTGTAGCCTTCAATTAAAATACTCTTCGTTTTTATTTTCCCTTTTCCGGACATGGAATCATAGTTTGGTTCCATATTTTGGTCTAACCTTCCTTTTACGTCTAAGTTTGTTGAATACAAGCCTGATCCATACTTTGCAATGGGCGCTAATTGTTCTACTGTATTAAAATTTTGCATGGTTTCTTGCAGGTCAAAATCTGTAATGTTCATTGCAAAATCGAAAGCTGGAGCCAGATTATCGGTAGTTTCATAATAACCGTTCATGAACATACTCCCTTTTAGTAAATTCATGGAGACATCTTGCATGGAAATCCGTTCGTCTTTCAAATTTATTGCACCATTAATATTCTCAACTACTAACCCATCATACAATACCTTACCAATTATTGTAGACATAGTAAAGTCGATATTTTTAGGAACCAACACTACCTCCATTAAACTGCTGTCTGCCGCCGTATCTCCTCCTTCTGAAGTTTCAGCTCCTTCCTCTTCCATTCCTGCTAATTCATCTAGATTCATGTAAGTAGATGTCATCACCAAATTTCCTTTTAACACCTGATTGTCTTTCAACGCATATCCAATAAAATTCTCCAATCTTCCTGTAGCTTGTATATCTGATTCACCAAGTTTAAGGTTCATTTTATTCAAAGCAACAAATTGAGGTGAGAACACCATTTCAGCCTTCTTAATATCAACAGGGTAATCCATCGAATCGGAAGTGTAATGAATGTTCATTGCCCGTAATATCCCTTTCGCTTTAAAATCTTCATACTGTTCATTCTCTATAGTTGACAAATTCCCTTCTATTGACAAATCAGCAATAAACTGTCCCGATAGTTCATCGTTCTTTTCTAATGGAATTACATCCTTGATGTTGTCAAATATAATTTTACCCAACATTCCCGCTTTAATGAAAGGGTCAGACATTGGTGTTTTTAGCAGTAAATTAATGTCGAAAGGATTATCAGCTATGACCATGTGAAATCTTGGAACATCTACAACCGTATGATCCAAATCACCATCTGGATTTTCAACAGAAGCTAAAATTTGAATATCTTCTACTGATTTGGGTAAATCAGGATATTGGAAACGAGCATTTTCGACTTGCAATTTGGCGCCAAATGAGGGATAATCTTCGTCCAAATAAATTCCTTTCGCATAACCACTTAGTGCCATTTTCCCTGAAGTCTTCACACCTTCTAAATCGTGTGTAAACTCTGCAGGAACAAGTGATAAAATTTCTTTAAAGTCTGTTTTCTTTGCTTCGAAGCTTAGGTCCATATCAATAGCATCTGAAGGCATTGCTACCCAACCATCAAAGCTTAGTGGTAGTTCATTTATCCTAAACTCATTCTCAATAAAGGTATACTTTGATTCGTCCAAGTTCATTTCCAACATCATGTCTAAGAAGATTTTTACCTGCTTCATATAGTGAATTCCGTCATAATCCAAGGTCAACTGATCCGCTCCTCCTTCTATCTTTAAATTGGTTATGCTTTCTGTAAAGTCTCCCTTAAGGCTAATATTTAGTCCTTCAATATCCATTAACATTGGAAAAGTAGCATCGTCATATTTCAACATTGCGTCTACGATATCGAACTGCTGCAATTCCATTTTAAAGGAACTTCCGGAGTCTGACTCCTCCGTTTCTTCCACGTCAGTAGAGTCTGTTTTAGCGATATCATAATTTGCAGAACCGTCAGCCATTACAATCGTATTTATGGTTGGTTCCAAAATGGTAATGCGCTTAATGTTGATAGCTTCCCCATTTATTACGGACATTAAGTCTACCACTAAATCAATTTCCTTAATGTTTGCCAGTTGAACCCCATCAAATTCTCCAATACCATCTACTTTAATTCCCTCAATAGAGAAGTAAAAATCTGGGAAGCTTTTAATCAAACTCAAGTCAAAATGCCCAAAATCTATCTTGGCATTTACTGTTTTATTAGCTTCTGTTTTTACCAATTTAACAATGTCATCTTTAAAGATGTATGGCACTGCAATCAGGGTTCCTACTATGAGGATCACCAATATTAATAATCCTACAAAAATTTTCTTAATCATAATATTTAATCTTTTATCGTTCCACTGGATGAGGAATTAATTCATTTTCTGTTTTTGCCACTATTGTTGCTACTGTTGCATCACCAGTTACGTTTACTACGGTTCGGCACATGTCTAAAATTCGATCTACTGCAAAGATTAGACTTATCCCCTCTAACGGTATACCAACAGCTCCTAGTACAATGGCAAGCATTATTATTCCTGCTCCTGGAACTGCAGCAGAACCTATTGAAGCTAAGGTAGCCGTCAAAACTATTGTCAACTGCTCCGACAATCCCAAATCCATGCCATAAACTTGTGCAATAAAAACTGCAGCCACTGCCTGGTAACAGCTTGTTCCATCCATGTTGATGGTTGCTCCTAAAGGTAATACAAAAGAGGCGACTTTATTAGACACACCCAGTTTTTCTTCACAGCGTTCCATGGTTAATGGTAATGTTGCTGCAGAAGAACTTGTAGAAAATGCTAATAATTGTGCAGGTGCAATTCCTTGAAAAAACCTTGTGTAAGAATAGCCTGCCAAGAATTTAAGAATAAGCGGATACATGATAAACACCATGATTGCCAAACTTAAAACTACTGTCAAAGAGTAAACCCCTAGTCCTTTCAGAATTTCAATCGCTGCGGCAGGGTCATCTCCTGCTAACTCAACCATAATGTTACCTAGCAGAGCAAAAACCCCTATGGGAGCAAAATACATGATAAGGTCCACCATCTTCAAAATGACTTCATTGGCACCATCAAAGAATTTTTTAATGGGTTCTACCTTAGATTGGTCAGGAGATATAATTAAGGCTATTCCAAACATTAATGCAAAGAATATCACCTGTAACATATTTCGATTGTCTCCTGCCGATAAAAAAATATTATCAGGAACCATATCTACCAGAAACTGCAGCGGTCCAGAATTCTTTTGAGCCGTTGCTTTTTCTCCTGTTTCCAAAGTTTTTTGAGCATTTTGACTCACCAATTCTTGTTTTACTTCATCTGAAAAGGAATTACCAGGTTTAATGAGGTTAACCGTAACCAATCCAATCGTGATGGCCATCACTGTGGTAGCGATGTAAATCCCAATCGTTTTTCCTCCCATAGAAGAAAGCTGAGAGACATCTTTCAACCCAGATATTCCATTTATCAATGATATAAGCACCAATGGCACAGCAATCATTTTTAGCATATTGATAAAAATCTTACCCCAAGGAGCAATCCAATCTGCAGTAAATTCTTGCCAACCGGCATTTGCCGCAATAAGTCCGTAAATAAGACCTAAAGCTAGCCCAATAATTATTTGCCAATGTAATGCTAGTTTCTTCATTCTTTCCGTTTTTCTCCCGGTGATTTTCCCAGAAAAAGTTTTACAATCCGTTTACTTTTCTAAAAATTCCCTCCGTTATTTTGTCAACGTTAAAATTAACGAGAATAGCTAACTTCAAATTAGTAAGCTTTAAATAAGTAAGAACCTGCTTATGATGCACATCTGCTAAATGTTCTACTGATTTGATTTCTATTACTACCTTGTTTTCAACTAGTAAATCAAGTCGAAAACCTAATTCTAACTTTTGATCATCATAAATAACCGGAATAGGAACTTCACTTCGGACCAATAAATTGGCTTTTAGTAACTCGTGCATTAACGCTGCCTGATAAACTGACTCTAGTAAGCCCGGCCCAAGTCCATTATATACATTGAAAATCGCACCTCTTATTTTATATGAAATATCATTTTCAATCATAACCCATCTTGATTGATTTCTTTTCTATTTCGTCCTGCAGTTGTTGCAGTTTTTACAAATATCTTTTCTATTTTATCTCGCAGATAACGCAAATTTTCACATAATTCTTTGCCTTTTCTGCATATCAGCGGTTATCTGCGAAATTTGTGGGCAACGTTTATATTTTTGAAATTTTACTTCGCAACAAATGATCTACCAAAACCAAGGCGGTCATAGCAGTTACAATTGGAACCGCTCGAGGCACAACACATGCATCGTGTCTTCCTTTTCCTTCAATTTCAGTTGCTTCACCTTGCTTTGTAACACTTGCTTGGTTGCGCATGATGGTGGCAATAGGCTTGAAGGCAGTTCGAAAATAGATATCTTCTCCGTTTGAAATACCTCCTTGTATACCTCCAGAAAAGTTTGTTTTGGTTCGAATGCCATCGTCCGTTTTCTCAAACTCGTCATTGTGCTGCGACCCTCGCATCTCAGGAGCGCAGAAACCTGAACCGTATTCAAAACCTTTCACAGCATTAATGCTGAGCATTGCTTTTCCTAAATCTGCATGAAGTTTATCAAAAACTGGCTCGCCTAGACCAACAGGGCAATTTTTTACCAAGGTTTGAATTGCACCACCAACTGTATCTCCTTCTTTTTTAACTTCCAGAATTAAATCAGACATTTTTTTTGCTATCGCAGCATCTGGGCAACGAACTTCGTTCTCAAATGTTTGAGAGAAATCCATTTCATTAAACTCATTTAATAAAGTTATGTTGCCAACTTGCTGAACATAAGAGTAAATTTCTACTCCATGCTGTTGTAAAATCAGTTGAGCTATGGATCCTGCCACTACTCGACAAGCAGTCTCTCTTGCAGAAGACCTTCCTCCACCTCTATAATCTCGGTTGCCATATTTCTTCTCGTAGGTAAAGTCGGCGTGAGAAGGACGAAATTTATCTTGAATGTGGCTGTAATCTTTGGACTTTTGATCTTCGTTTTGAATTTGAAATCCTATAGGCGTGCCCGTCGTTTCTCCTTTAAAAATTCCAGACAAAAACTCTACTCGATCAGATTCTTTCCGCTGCGTTGTTAACTTAGATTGACCCGGCCTTCTTCGGTCTAACTCTTTTTGAATAAAATCAAAGTCTAACTTTAACCCTACAGGACAGCCGTCTATAATTCCACCAATCGCCATACCATGTGATTCTCCAAAAGTGGTTAGTTGAAATATGCGACCAAAGGTATTTCCTGCCATGAAAACAAAAATAGCTTTTTTGAACGGCTTAATGACTCCCTTTCGCACAATTCCAAAGGTATTTTAAATGAAAAATGATTTTACTAAAAGAATAACTTTGAGTTAATTTACATTTCAATTTTACAATGAGAAAATATGGGAAGAGCGTTTGAATACCGAAGAGCAGCAAAAGAGAAACGTTGGGATAAAATGTCAAAGGTGTTTCCGAAGTTGGCTAAGAAAATCACCTTAGCTGCAAAGGAAGGGGGAATGGATCCTGAAACCAATGCAGCTCTCAGAACTGCCATTCAAAATGCCAAGGGCGAAAATATGCCCAAAGACAATATTGACAATGCCATTAAAAGAGCTGAGGCAAAAGATTTGGCTTCTTTTGAAGAAGTAAACTACGAAGGGAAGGGACCACATGGAGTGCAAGTTTTTGTAGAATGCGCTACAGATAACACAACCAGAACTGTAGCAGATGTAAAATCTTACTTTAATAAAGCAGGAGGTGCGATCGTGCCAACGGGTTCTCTCGAATACATGTTTAATCGCCGTGCAGTAGTAGAGTTTGAACTTACAGAGGGCCTAGATCCTGAAGAATTAGAACTAGAATTAATCGATGCCGGATTAGAAGAAATTGAAGTAGACGAAACCACTGCCTATGCCTATGCTGCATGGACGGATTTTGGAACACTGACTTCGGCTTTCGAAGAAAAAGGAATTGAAGTCACCAAAGCAGACCTTCAGCGTTTTCCAACCTCTCCAGTAGAGTTTGATGATGAACAGATGAAAGACATCGACAAGATGTTAGACAAGCTCGAAGATAACGACGACGTTCAAGCGGTATACACCAACATCGCTTAAAATTAAAGCCACTTCAACGTGGCTTTTTTTATGTTCCATTTTGTAAGTTTGAATAAATACTAAATTACCCATGCTGATTAAAAACATCAAATCACTTCTCCAAACAAGCGCTTCGGAAAAAGCCCTTCGTGGCAAACACATGTCAGAATTAAAAAGCATTCAAAATGCATGGTTGCTAATTGAAAACGATACCATTAAGAACTTCGGCAGCATGAATTCTTGCCCTAAATATGACGGAGACATTATTGATGGCTCGGGTAGAATGGTTTTGCCAACATGGTGTGATTCACATACCCACTTGGTATTTGCAACTAGTAGAGAAGAGGAATTTGAAATGCGCTTAAAAGGGAAAAGCTACCAAGAGATTGCTGAAGCTGGCGGCGGAATTTTGAACTCCGCTAAAAAACTACAAAACACTTCTGAAGACGAACTTTTCGAATCAGCTTGGGAACGATTGAATGAGGTTATAAAAATGGGAACAGGGGCCATTGAAATTAAAAGTGGTTATGGCCTTTCAGTGGAAGGTGAATTAAAGATGCTTCGAGTAATTCAACGCTTAAAAGAAAAGAGTCCCATCCCGATAAAGGCTAATTTTTTAGGAGCTCACTCCTACCCTACTGAATATAAAGACAACCACCAAGGATATATTGATTTGATTGTAAATGAAATGTTACCACAAATTGCGAAAGAAGGGTTGGCAGATTACATTGACGCCTTTTGCGAAAAAGTTGCATTTTCAGTTGCTGAAACGGAGCAAATTATTGTAGCGGGAGCAAAATATGGTCTAAAAGCCAAAATTCACACGAACCAATTTAATTGTATGGGAGGCATTGAACTATGCGTTAAGCACAATGCACTATCAGTAGATCATTTGGAAGTGGTAAATGATAAAGAAATTGAATATCTAAAAGGTTCTGAGACTGTTGCAACCTTATTACCTTCAGCACCATTCTTTTTAAGTGACCCGTATCAACCAGGAAGAAAATTAATAGACGAAGGAGTGGCCGTTGCCTTAGCCTCTGATTACAATCCGGGTTCATCCCCTTCTGGCAACATGAATTTTGTAGTTTCATTGGCTTGCGTAAAATTAAAGATGACACCTGCAGAGGCAATAAATGCAGCCACTATTAACGGTGCATTTGCTATGGAGTTAGAACAAGATTACGGAAGCATTGCTATTGGAAAAAAGGCTAATTTCATTATCACTAAACCAATTAATTCAGCTGCATTCATCCCTTACTCTTTCGGGAAAGATACAATTGACCAAGTCGTTATAAATGGAAAAAGAATTTAATCCCAATCTTCAATTATTGTCATCAGAAGACATTTCGAAAATTTGCTCCTTACGAGAAGGGGAGAAAAAAATTGGCGAAAGCATGTTTGCAGGCAGCAACTTTTTAGATCAATCGTTTAAGGATTGCCCGGCTAAATTTGTTGTTTTTGGAATTCCTGAAGATGTAGGACCACTTGCTAATTGCGGACGAGGAGGAGCTGACTCGGCATGGAAAGCCTTTTTACCAAAGTTTGTCAACCTTCAAGAAAGTAACCTTCTAAAGGGTTCTGATGTGCTCTTACTAGGTTCGTTTGATTTTAAAAAATTAGACGGCTATGAATTTGGCAGCTTAAAACACTTGAGAGAGGTGGTTGGACAAATTGATGAGGCCGTTTCTGACCTAACGGGACAAATCACAAAGTCAGGAAAAATACCGATAGTAATTGGCGGCGGACATAACAACTCCTATGGTTTATTAAAAGGGACCTCAAAGGGCTTAGGCTGTTCTGTTAATTGCATTAATCTAGACCCACACGCAGACTACAGAGCTTTAGAAGGTCGACATTCAGGAAATGGATTTTCTTACGCCAAGGATCGTGGTTATTTAGAAAAATACTCCATAGTAGCCCTTCATGAAAATTACAATTCGCAAGAAATGCTGAATCGCATGGAGTTGGACTTAGTCGACTACTCCACCTATGAAGCGATCTTTCTTCGTGAAGAAATTGACTATTTAGATGCGGTGAACATTAGTTTGACCTTTGTTGGTGAAGCTCCATTTGGAGTTGAGTTGGATTGTGATGCCATTGAAAACTTCCCTTCTTCTGCACAGAGTCCAAGTGGAATAAGCAGTTTACAAGCAAGACAATACGTGCATCATGCAGCACGTTTACCAAATGCTCGATATTTGCACTTGCCAGAAGCTGCTCCTTCATTGGTGGAGGGTTCAGGACCTCAAGTTGGTAAAATGCTAAGCTATTTGGTGAGCGACTTCATAAAAGCGAAAAGTCAATTTTAAATTTCAAATCTGAGAATTACGAATCTTGACCTCATAATCACATGGGGAAGCCTATAGATTCCTAGGCAGAAAAAATATGCAAGTAAACTTCAAAAAGACTTGGTTCGCTTACATTAACATTTCGTAATTTAAAATTTCGTAATTCGTAATTCCTAAACCAATTGAAAATTGTAGAATGCATCCCTAATTTCTCTGAAGGAGTTAATCCTCAAACGTTAGCTGCAATTGCTTTTGCAATTCAGTCAGTTGATGGAGTTAAGTTATTGCATCAAGATTCTGGAGTAACTGCAAACAGAACCGTATTTACGTATGCAGGAGAGGTAGAAGCTGTATTTAAGGCTACGTATAATGCTATTCAGGTGGCAACCGAAACCATAGATATGCAAGCACAACAAGGAGAGCACCCCAGAATTGGTGCTTGTGATGTTTGTCCATTTGTTCCCATTTCAGGAATTACTATGGATGAGTTCATTGAAAAGGTCGACGTTTTTGCGCAAAAGGTTTCCAATGAATTAGATGTTCCTGTTTTTTTATACGAGGAGTCAGCGAGAAAGGAATCTAGAAGAAACTTAGCAAGGCATAGAATTGGAGGGTACGAACAATTAGAGAATCGGATTAACTCTAAAAAGTGGTTACCTGACTTTGGAAAATTCAACGCCAAAAGTGGAGGAATCGTAATGGGCGTTCGCAACTTTTTGGTGGCATATAACATTAATTTAAATACGAAAGATGCTACAATAGCACAAGAAATTGCTTTCGACCTAAGGGAAATGGGCAGGCCTATTGAAAAAGGAAAAACCATTTACAAACCTGGATTGCTTAAGAAAGTAAAAGCGATTGGCTGGTACATTGAAGATTTTCAAATAGCACAAGTATCCATCAATTTAACCGACTACAAAACCACTAGTTTACATCAGGTTTTTGAGACCACAAAGCAGCTAGCCAAAAAATACGGAGTTAAAGTGACAGGGTCCGAGTTAATCGGTTTGGTGCCAAAAGAAGCATTGCTAACAACTGGAATAATTTATGCCAATAATAGCGTGTTGGAAGAACAAGAATGCATTGAATTAGCCGTTAGTAAACTAGGCTTATCTGAACTATTGCCATTTAAACCCGATTTACGAGTGTTAGAGTACATAATGAATGCATAATTTTCCCGTATGAGTAAGTCATCGTCCTCTTTTTTTATCCAACTGATTTACTTCTTTCCTATTCAGCTAATTTTTGTGCATGTCAAGAAAAGCCAGCAATTGCTTTTTTTCTGGATTATGTTGTTTCTTACGATTTTCGGGAAACTAGGTTTAAAGTATGGCATTCCATACCTTTTTCTAGCACCAGAATATTTAGGAGAATTAAGCTTTGCAAGCTACTTTATTGTTGGTTTTGCTATTGGGGGGTTTGTAACAGCATTTAACCTTTCAAGTTACATCATGAATGGTTTTCGATTTCCATTTTTAGCCACGTTGTCTAAACCATTTTTCAAATACAGTTTGAACAATGCGACCCTACCAACCTTATTTATTGCTTGTTACATTTACCTGACATCAACCTTTTTTGCATGAAAACGAAGGCTTTGAAAGCGTTGAAATTCTAATTCGAATAATTGGGTTCTTGTTTGGGTACATCTTGTTTACTGCTAGTTCTACACTTTATTTTTTGGCGACAAACAAAGATTTTGAAAAACTCTTTGGCAAAGAAATCGCTAAAGTGTTAGCGTTGGGAGGAAAAGAAGATCAGCCCACCAATTCTTTGCTTGAAAAAAAGAATCAATTTTGGTACAAAGATGATGGAGGTAAATCTTGGCGTATTGAAAGTTATTTGAATGCAAAATTTCGAATAAAAGCAACCAGGCCGGCAGCTCACTACGATCAAGACATGCTTTCGCAAGTGTTTCGTCAAAACCATGTTAATGCCTCACTATTTCAACTTACTATAGTAGGATCCATTTTAATTTTAGGAACGTTTAGAAGCTTCGAGGCGCTTGTAATACCCGCTGGTGCAAGCATCATATTACTTTTGACTATTTTACTTATGCTCAGTTCTGCTATTCGTTCATGGACTAAAGGATGGACCATAGTGATTATCATAGCTGTTCTATTTGGACTGAATCAACTTACTAAAAATGACAATAAGTATTTTGAGAGCAAGGCATATGGAATGACCTACAAAGAAGTGGTTGATTACTCTGAGAGCTTTATTAAGCCAAGCAAAAAAGAAGTTGAACACGATATAAGCTTAGCCATTGAACGACTTGAAAATTGGAAAAAACAAACCGGACAGGAAAAACCAATTGCCGTTTTCGTTGCAACAAGTGGAGGAGGTTCTAGAGCTTCTATGTGGTCCTTTTTAGCCATGCAACACTTAAACGATAGAACAAATGGGGCTTTAATGAGGCACATGAATTTAGGTACCGGATCTTCAGGAGGAATGATTGGTTTAGCCTATTTCAGGGAGCTTTACATTCAAAATATCAGCACTGAAGACAAGGTGATGGACATGGGTAAGGATATTTTGAACCCAGTTATTTTCAACTTAGCGGTGAACGACCTTTTAATTAGGAGTCACAAATTTGAGCAAAACGGAGAATTGCATTGGAAAGATAGAGGCTATATTTTCGAGAAGCAGTTACACCAAAACACGGATTCAGTATTGGTTAAAAAATTAGGCGACTACAGGAATCTAGAATTAAGTGCTGGAGCTCCCAGTCTCATCTTAACTCCTTCAATTCTCAACGACAGTAGAAGGCTTGTCGTTTCCAACTTCCCCCTTCGATTTTTATGCACCAACAATAATGAGAATGTTGATTTTCAAAGTTTCTTTTCTGAAAACGACCCAAACGAAGTGAATTATGCCACGTTACTTCGAACAAATTCTTCTTTCCCTTACGTTTTGCCTTCCGTCAGCTTGCCTACGAAACCTCAAATTGAAGTTTTTGACTCCGGTTTAAAGGATAATTTTGGTATGAAAACGACTGTAAATTATATTAACCAATTAAAGGATTGGTTTGAGGAGAATACCTCTCAACTTGTGATACTACAAATCAAAGACGGGTTAAACACAAGAAATAAAACGAAAAGTAAATCACAAAGTATTTTAAGCGAATTATTAAGTCCCTTTGGTAGTTTATACGGCAACTGGTTTGATGTTCAGAAATACAACCATGACGAACTATTGCATTTTTTAAGAGAAGGCTATGGCGGAAAAATAAACGTGCTAGAATATAATCTTAATAAAAGTGAAGGTCACTACATTTCTTTAAGTTGGCATTTAAATTCAAAGGAAAAGCAACAAATATTAAATTCTGTATTTTTAAAAGAGAATTTAGAAACAGAGGAAAGTCTGAAAACCCTTTTAAATTAAGAATTATGAAAAAGATAAAAATTGTGTTCGCTTTTGCCATATTCGTTGTATTTACATCCTGCAATGAAAAGACAAAGAAAGAGTATCATGCTGAACACAATAATTTTAAAGTAGAAATAGAGCAGATGAAAACCAAGCTAGAACCTACTGAAGCGCAACTATTAAATGTTAGTGCTGAGTTATCTGAATTGAGAAATGAGTTGAAGACAGATACAACCACTGCCGATTCTGAATAATCAAAAAAGAGTTCATTTTCCTTACCAGAAAAATGATTTTTTCACTAGAAGCATTGAAGTGAGCCTAATTCGTGCTTCGCTAAATTTCAATTTGAGACAGATTATTCAATTTAGTTACATAGTAGTAAATATCACATTTTTTACAACCATATGTTATTTCATCGGTTTACCTTTGTACAAAACAATCACACATGGATTTGAATACCATAGAAGAGGCAATTGATGCCATAAAAAACGGAGAAATCATAATTGTAGTTGACGATGAAGATCGAGAGAATGAGGGTGATTTTCTGATTGCCGCAGAAAAGGTTAATCCGCAAGTAATCAACTTTATGGCAACTCATGGGCGCGGATTAATTTGCGCTCCCTTGGTAGAAGAGCGATGTGATGAATTAGGGTTAAACCTAATGGTAGATCAAAACACTGCCGCCTATGAAACCCCTTTTACGGTGTCTATTGACCTTATAGGTTATGGAACTTCTACCGGTATTTCTGCAAGCGATCGGTCAAAAACTGTACTTTCTTTGGTAAATCCTGATACTCGACCGGAAGAGCTAGGAAAGCCCGGGCATATTTTTCCACTACGAGCAAAAAAAGGTGGAGTGCTACGAAGGGCAGGACATACAGAGGCTGCAATTGATTTTGCACGTTTAGCTGGAATGCAACCTGCTGGTGTGATTGTTGAAATTATGAATGAAGATGGCACCATGGCTCGTCTTCCTGACTTGATTAAGATTGCCCAAAAACATGACTTAAAATTAGTTACTATAAAAGATTTAATTGCTTATCGAATCAAGCATGAAACGTTGGTAACAAGAGAAATAGAAGTTAGGCTACCTACAGAGTATGGTGATTTTAACATGGTTCATTACACCCAAACAACAACAGGCGAAGAGCATTTAGCTTTGGTTAAAGGAGAATGGGAAAAAGACGAACCAGTTTTGGTCCGCGTACATTCATCCTGCATGACGGGTGATATTTTTGGATCGTGCAGATGCGACTGCGGACCTCAACTGCAAGAGTCGATGCGCACCATTGAAAAAGCAGGAAAAGGCGTAATTGTGTACATGAACCAGGAAGGACGTGGAATTGGTTTATTGAATAAGTTGAAAGCCTATAAACTGCAAGAAGAAGGATACGATACGGTAGATGCAAACCTGAAACTAGGTTTCAACATGGACAATCGTGATTATGGAATTGGTGCACAAATTTTGAGAGATCTTGGAGTTAGTAAAATGAAATTGATGACTAACAATCCGAAAAAACGCACTGGTTTGATTGGTTATGGTTTAGAAATAGTAGAGAATGTTGGCTTGGAAATAGCTTCCAACCAGCACAATGAACGCTACTTAAAAACAAAGAAAGATAAAATGGGGCACTCTCTTAAACTTAATAATTAAGTTCACCCATCTGCATATGTATTCGTAATTTGCGGCTACTTTGAAAAAAAATAGTCTAACTGGTCGTTTATTATTTAGCACAAACATAGCCATCGCTATAGCTGCGGTACTGGGCTACATCTCTCCTTATATAAGTCCTGCCACCATTTGGCCGTTAGCCTTTTTTGGCTTGGCCATGCCCTACTTGCTACTGCCTAATATCTTTTTTACGGTGTATTGGCTTTTTCGAAGCAGAGGATTGTTTATTATTTCTCTAATCGTACTTGGGCTAGGCTATTCGACAATTCCAAAATACATGCAATTCAATTTTGACGGTGAAGAGGTAAAAGAGAACTCTTTTAAGGTGATGTCTTTCAACGTTCGAGTTTTTGATTTATACATGTGGACCAAAGAGAAAAGTACTAGAAATCTAATTTTTGACTTTTTAAAAGAGGAAAACCCAGACGTTTTATGCCTACAAGAGTTTTATCAGCGCGACGAGCAACTTGAACGCTACGAATTTAAGACATTGGACACCTTAGTTAAAATTCTTAGTGCCCAGAACTACCATGTTCACTACACTACCACATTAAGGGAAACTGATCATTGGGGTTTAATTACTTTTTCTAAATTCCCGATTATCAACAAAGGAGTGGTTCCATTTGAAAACCAAGGCGACAATGCATCAATTTACACGGATGTCCAAGTAGAAGGTGAAACTATACGAATTTACAACAACCATTTGGCTTCTATTAAATTGGAGAAGCGAGATTACAAAACCATGAAAACCATTAATGACCAAGATTACTCAGACATGATTAATAAGAGTACTGGCTTATTGGGAAAGGTGAAGAATGGTTTTATAAAACGTTCATTGCAAGCAGACTTAATTCAAAATAGCATATCGAACTCCCCTTACCCTGTTGTTGTTTGCGGAGATTTTAATGATAGCCCTACCTCATATACCTACAACACCATAAGGGGCAAGCTTAACGATACTTATTTGGAAAGTGGTTCTGGTTTAGGTCGAACGTATATTGGAGAGTTTCCATCTTTTCGTATCGATTATATTTTAGCTGATACCTCCCTCGAGAGTTCAAGTTACATCACTCACCCGGTAGAGTTGTCCGATCATCATCCAATTAGTGTTAAATTGAATTGGAAATAAAAAACCTTTGCTACTATTACTTGTTTCAATTACATGGAAGTGATAGAAAAACACCAACTAGACGAGAGAGCAATTGACCGAATTGTCGAGATGGCATGGGAAGATCGAACTACTTTTGAAGCAATAGAGTTCCAATTTGGAGTTACAGAAAAGGAAGTCATTCAATTGATGAAAAATCAAATGAAGCTTCGAAATTGGAAAAAGTGGCGAGCTCGAGTACAAGGAAGAAAGACAAAGCATGCATCTCTTCGAGGTAATGAAGTTGGCAGATTCAAATGCTCTCGCCAAAAACAAATTACTCGAAACAAAATTTCTAAACGCTAGCACTTTTTAACTTTCCGGGGTATTTTTAAGCTCTATGATAGAAAAAGCTAATCTCACTAAACTCGTTAAAAATTATCCTACTAACGACAGCCACAAAGAACGGATACTCGAGTTTTTAATTAAAAACAAAGATTTTTGGACTAAAAACAATAAATCAGGACAGATAACCGCCTCTTGTTGGGTAGTAAACAAAGAGCGAACAAAAGCACTAATGACCCACCACAAGAAACTGAATCGCTGGTTACAAATTGGCGGACATTTAGAAGCTGAAGATCATTTTATTGTTGATGCTTGCTTGCGTGAGTTAAAAGAAGAATCTGGATTAACACGATTTAGATTATTGCAAGATTCTATTTTCGATTTAGACGTACATCACATTCCCGAATCAAAAAAGGGAGTTCCGGCACACGTTCATTATGACATTCGAATGCTTTTTGAGGCAGACGAAGAGGAAGCAATTAACTTTGACAAGGAAGAATCCAATGAAATGGTTTGGATGAATTTTAAGGATATAAATCAGCTCAAAGACGAGTCTATTGTGCGAATGGCAATAAAAAGTATCTAAAGAATTTTAGGCCATAACTCTATAAATCTGTCAACTTCACAAACTCCCACGACAAATCTCGTTTAACAATATCGTGAGAAAACACCAACCCTTTATTGCCATTCTCCCCTGCGTGAATACCTGATGCTAGAAAAAAGATTCCCTCGCGCGTTACATGTTCAAACTCCTTCGCTTGAAAACCGACGTCCCCACCAATACAAATCACCTCTACCCCACTTTGTTTCAGCTCTACTAATTTGGGATAAATCTCAGTATTAAAGTTATTGGGATTAATGCAATAAAAGCAATCTCCAAAACCTGCATTTGAAACCGAGGAAACACGATCTTCCAATTCAGAGCGACCATACATCCAAATTAATTTATGGTGGAGAATTATTAAATGTGATGATTTTTGAAGCGTATCTATTACTCCAAACAAAAACTCTCTCTGCTTGCCAATTATGTTGCTCAAGCTATCCTGAGTATCTAAAACGACTATGGTCATTCCATTTTTATGAACGGTGTAGTAAGGAGACTTCTTCGCAAATCTTTTAATTCTTTCTAAATCTGTATAATCGTGGTTACCAAGCGACCATAGAGTAGTTTCACTCGCTAAATTAAAAATAGAATCCACATGTTGCATAGTCATATCAACAGCTGAAGTAAGTTGCGCTAAATCGCCACCCAGCCAAAGCATCTCATATTTCTCAAAGTTCATTTGCTCTACTGTGCTATCTAACCTTGGATTTTCGTTGGTTCGAGTGTGCGAAAGATGCAAGTAGTTTTTCACTTTTGAATCATTTCCCGCTTCTTTAGTTCGACTTGAGCAAGAGACTAAAGCAAGAGCAAAAAATAGGCTTAATATCTTATAAGCGATGTTTTTCATGCCACGGAAGGTATATAAAAATGAAGTTTATTGGTAAAAATTATTTTACTCCACACTTACTAATATATGATTTAAATATCTAACATTCATAGCGTAGCAATTGAATCTAATAAGCACCAACTAGATACCAATAGTTGATTTTTCTAACACTACCTTTCAGGTTTTGTGCGAACATAAGTTATAACACCTTCAAACTTTTGGTGAACTAGCCCGATTTCTTCTTCCGATATTTTAACGATATCATATGCTATCGGATTTTCATTTTTTGTTACCACAAGCACAGTATTATCCTTTTCTAACTTCCATTTATCCTCAACTACCTTTCTAAACATTGCGTCGTCTTCATAACTGCCGTCTTCGTTGTATTTAAAATACGCATCCTCAAAGAGACTAACTATCAATAACTCCGCGGCGGCTGTCTCGTTATCACTTGACATTTCCTTGTCCTTAAAATACCAAGTGCCTGTAATTTGGTCAGGGGTAACTTTAACATTCGTTCTTTTCACCAACTTTTTCTTTGGGGGAGTTTCAAATTTTTCAACTTTCAATAGCTTTATGGACGTATTCCCTCCTGAGCCAATACTGAACATCAATTCGTCCTTCTTTAAACGTGTTAAGTTCATTTCAGTCTTCTTTCCTTCCAATGATTTTTGATGAACCACTAAACCCTCTATCGTCCATGTCCCTTCCTCTTTATTTCAATATTCTGTTTTAATAGCATCTCCTTCCCATTTGCATTCAATTTAATAGTTGCCATAAGAAACAGGCTTTTAATATAATTTTTATCTTCTTGAAGAGATTTTCGCATTCGTTCAGAAACCATTGAACCATTTGCTGGCATCTCAACTATCTTGTAACCAAAACTTTTGTCAGAATGATAACCTAAAACCCACTGGATTATTTCAAAATGCTTCTCTACGTAAGAACTATCTTTATATGCATCCCATAATGAATTAGCATTAATCCAAAAGCTTACAGTCTTTAGATCATTATTTCTCTTCGAATTTATCATTTGATTTGAGAAAACAGCTTTAACTTTAAGGCCGGCTTGGGCACTAAGCTCAGTTGATATTATTAATAGTAGGACTAAAATTTTAAACACTCTTTTCATCATATTAAGCACAACAACCGAATAAAGTGAAAAGTAAGTTTATTTCCCTTTTGGCTATGCCCCGATTGTTCCTTTTAAATATACAACTTAGCTGTGGTCAATCCCAATGCCTTAAAACAAAAAAGCCACGCTGTTAGGCGTGGCTTTCACTTTATTTATATTATAGGTTTATATGGTTCTTGCGTTTTCCACTTTGGTTTTTAGCAAGGCTTGCTCAATCACTTCTTTCATCTCTTTCACGTAAATGAATTTAAGTCCTTTCAGGTAGCTCTTGTCAATTTCCAAAATGTCCTTCTCGTTCGAAGCTGACATGATAATTTCCTTGATCCCTGCTCTTTTCGCGGCTAGAATCTTCTCCTTAATTCCACCTACTGGCAATACTCTTCCTCGCAAGGTAATCTCTCCTGTCATGGCCAAATTTTTCTTCACTTTTCGTTGTGTAAAGGCTGAAATTATCGCCGTCAGCATGGTAATTCCTGCTGAAGGTCCATCTTTTGGCGTAGCGCCTTCCGGCACGTGAACGTGCACGTTCCAATTTTCAAAAGCTTCTATGTTAATGCCAAATTCTTCGTGGTGTGACTTAATGTACTCCAAAGCTATGGTTGCCGATTCTTTCATTACATCGCCCAAGTTTCCGGTTAACGTGAGTCTCCCCTTTCCTTTACTCAAACTCGTTTCAATAAATAGAATATCTCCTCCCACAGAAGTCCAAGCTAAACCTGTAACCACTCCGGCTACATCATTTCCTTGATACTTGTCTTTAGAATGTCCGGGACCTAAAATTTCGTATAATTTTTCTACCGAAATCGAAGTATCATACTCCTCTTCTAATGCAATCGACTTGGCGGCAAATCGCACCACTTTTCCCAATCGCTTTTCTAAGGTTCTTACGCCCGACTCTCTAGTATATTCATCACAAATTACTTCAATTACCTTTTCAGGAATTGAAATCTGCTTCGCTGTCAACCCGTTCTCTTCTCTCAACTTCGGAATTAAATGTTTTTTCGCTATTTGCATTTTCTCTTCAACCGTGTAGCCGTTAATTTCAATCATTTCCATTCTGTCGCGCAAAGCAGGCTGAATGGTAGCTAAAGAGTTAGCCGTTGCAATGAATAAGATTTTGGACAAATCGTAATCCAACTCGATAAAGTTATCGTTGAACGTTCCGTTTTGTTCCGGATCCAAAACTTCCAACAAGGCGGAAGATGGATCGCCTTGGTGAGAATTCCCTACCTTATCAATCTCGTCTAAAACGAAAACCGGATTAGAGGTTTTTACTTTTTTCAAATTTTGTAAAATCCTACCCGGCATGGCGCCTATGTATGTTTTTCGGTGTCCTCTAATTTCGGCTTCGTCTCTCAAACCACCCAAACTCATTCGAACATACTTTCTGCCAATTGCCTCTGCCACTGACTTACCCAATGAAGTTTTACCAACACCTGGAGGTCCGTACAAGCACAAAATTGGAGACTTCATGTTGCCTTTTAACTTCAATACCGCCAAGTGCTCTATGATTCGGTCTTTTACGTCCTTCAATCCAAAATGGTCGCGGTCTAAAATTCGTTTGGCCTCTTTTAAATCAAATTTATCTTTAGAAACATCATTCCAAGGTAAATCCAACAAAGTTTCTACGTAGTTCAACTGAACCGAATATTCCGCAGAAGCCGAATGCATGCGCTGCAATTTGGCTAATTCCTTTTCAAATCTTTCTTTTACAACTTTACTCCACTTTTTCTTTTTCGCTCGCTTTTCGAATTCTTTAATCTCTAAATCTTGCGGCGTTCCTCCCAATTCCTCTTGAATCTGCTTCATTTGCTGATTCAAAAAGTATTCTTTCTGCTGCTTGTCAATGTCGGTTTTCACCTTCGATTGAATGTCGTTTTTCAACTCCAACAACTTCAAGTCTTTGCTCAAGAATCTCAATAAAATTTGAGCTCTTCGGCGGCAGCTCGTTTCTTTTAAAATTTCTTGTTTCTGATGCACTTCCGCATTCATGTTGGAAGCAATAAAGTTGATTAAAAATGAATTGCTTTCAATGTTCTTTATAGCAAATGAGGCCTCAGAAGGTATGTTTGGCGACTGTTCAATGATGCGCAAAGCCATGTCTTTAATGGAATGCACCAAGGCATTAAACTTTGCATCTTTTGGCACTTTACTTACATCGTACTTTTCTACAGTCGCTCTAATGTAGGGCTCAAATTCTGTAATTTCATTGAGCTTAAATCGCTTTTTACCTTGAATGATGGCCGTTGTATTTCCATCGGGCATCTTGAATATTTTTAATATTCTAGCTACTGTTCCTACTTCAAATAGCTGCTCTTTGTTTGGGTCTTCTACCGTGTCATCAGTTTGCGAAATAACTCCAATAATCTTGTCGCCTTTGTTGGCATCTTGTATTAAGCTAATGGACTTATCGCGACCAACAGTAATTGGAATAACAACACCTGGAAAAAGTACGGTATTTCGTAAGGGAAGAATTGGTAGGGATTCAGGAGTTTCCTCCTTCTCCATTTCCTCTTCATCCTCACTTGTCATTAATGGAATAAACTCTGCTCCTTCGTCAATGGCACTCTCTAATTTTAGTTTATCAAATTTAAATGAACTCATATATCTTGGGTCAATTTGTCAGTTAATAGAAAATCACTCCGTTTTTTGGGAGTGATTCAATACTATTCAAGGCTTGTGCCAAATTTCTTTGCTGCTTATCTGTCAGCCTAAAAATTGCGCTGATTTGTAGTTTCCTCAAAAACGTGCTTTAATATGGATTTTTCCGTCTCGTCCAATTGTACCGAACGTCTTTCCATTACTTTTTCAGCTACTTCCATTGCCTTCTCGAACCTAAAAGTCACCCATTTTTCGGAACCACCCCAAGCATATGAAGGAATAAAGTTTCGTGGAAATCCACCTCCATAAATGTTGGCAGAGACACCCACCACCGTTGCCGTGTTAAACATGGTGTTGATGCCACTTTTTGAATGATCACCCATCATTAATCCACAAAACTGCAAGCCGGTTGGCTTGAAACCCATTTTCTCAAAGTTCCAAAGCTTTATTTCCGCGTAGTTATTTTTTAAATTGGATACGTTAGTGTCAGCTCCTAAATTGCACCACTCACCTAGTATTGAGTTTCCTAAGAACCCGTCGTGCCCTTTATTCGAGTAGCCAAAAATCACTGAATTGTTTACCTCCCCTCCCACTTTTGAATGCGGACCCACTGTAGTTGGTCCGTAAATTTTAGTAGACAATTTCAACACTGCTCCTTCGCACAAAGCTAAGCCTCCTCTTACAACTGAGCCTTCCATTACCTCAGCATTTTTCCCAATGTAAATTGGACCAGATGTGGAGTTTAAAATAGCAGCTTGTACTTTGGCTCCCTCTTCAATAAAAAGTCGATTGCCGATGTGCGTGCAGGTTTCATCTAATGCTTGAGAGGTTCTACCTTCAGTGAGAAGCTGATAATCTTCTTCTATTGCTGTACCATTTTTTGCAAAAATGTCCCAAATGTTCTCTATCGATAAGTACGATTCTTGAAACACTACCTTTTGAGTCTCTGAAGGAGTAAAATTTTTAAAATCCAGTTGATCTGAAGTACAATAAACCAACGCTTTATTAGTGGCAGCATCTACCAATAGTTCTCCTTCTTTCAACGACTTAAGTGCTTCCACTAAATTATTGTTCGCTAGAATACTTCCATTTACATAATAGTTCAATGCATCAAACTTCGTCGAGTATTTTGCCGACAAATAATCTTCCGTTAAATAAGAAACAGTAGCTTCTTTAAGTCGAGTTGACCATTTTTCAGCTAGGGTAAGAATTCCGCACCTAAATTCAGCGATGGGCCTGGTATAGGTAAAGGGCAATAAATTTTGTCGGTTTTGATCGAAAAGGATAAGGTTCATGCGTAAGATTTATTTGAACAAATTTAATTGAAAATCTGTGGCTCATGGCTATTTTAGTAAAATGAAGAAGAAAGACCAAACAAAAGGAATTATAGCTCTGATTACCTTTGGAAGTATTTTCGCCAGTTATTTTATTTGGGGGAAAGAAACAGCCAAATATGTTGCACTTGGAGGTTTTGCGGTGTGGCTTGGTGCTATGTATTTCTTGAATAAAAAAGAATAATTAATGTTACTTCTTCTTTTTCAACAGCATCATAGGTAACAGGGTTAGGTCAGTTACCACAGCAAACACCAAGGTCATGCTTACAAACAAGCCAATGTAAAAAGTGCTTAAGAAATTTGAGAAAATAAGGCTACCAAATCCACCCAACAAAATAATTGAGGTAATTATTATTGCTTTACCGGTTGAAATAAATGTTCGCCTTAAGGCAAAAAGGTTGGTTCTGCCGTGCCCCATTTCTTGACGGTAACGAGAAAGAAAATGAATTGTATCATCCACGGCAATTCCAAAAGCGATGGTAAATACTATGGCGGTAGACATGTTTAAATCAATTCCTGCAAAGCTAATATAACCGGCCGTAAGCAGAATAGGGAACATATTGGGAACCAGAGAAATCAATCCCATCTTAATTGACTTAAACAAGACCGCCATGCTAATTCCGATTAACAAAAAAGCAAAAAGCAGTCCTATTACGATATTTTCAGACACATGTCTTCCCGCTTCATCAATAATAACCGGTGTGCCAGTTAACTTATACGAGAGTACCGATGAGTCAATGTTGTTTTGATAAAATACTGCTAAGCTGTCATTCAATTGCAACATCTTTCTGCTACCTGGATCAATCATCCGACCAAAAACCCTTCCCACTCTCTTGTCTGCTGATACAATTTGCTGAAACTCTTCTCTGCTTTCGAACTTCTCCATTTGGCGCTTCAAATAATCAAAGCGTTTTTCATTCTCTGGAATTTTATAGTATTCATCTCTTCCGTTTCGAAGCGTTTTGTTTGCAAACTTAAAGGGAACAGTTGGACTAATCATTTGATTTACGCCATATTCATTATCCAAATACTGTTCTAGTTTTTCTGTCTCTCGAATTACATCGAAATCGGTCAATTCCTTTCCTTCTGCAGGTATAATTGCCATTTCAAAGGGTCGAATTCCTCCAAACTGTTTTTGAAAATACCTCAAGTCTTGCATTAGCGGTTGATCTTCACCCAAATCTTGCATTAAAAAATAATCGAATTGAATTCGACTAGCGCCTAAAATGCAGATAATTGTAAGAATTGTATATGCAACGAGCACTGTTTTTTGATTTCGACACAAGCGAATAAAAAACTTTCCCAAACCCCGCTCCCAAGCATTTTGAACTTTGGTGGAATCGGTAATCTTAGGTTTTTTAATGTTTAAGAATATGGATGGAATGAATAAAATAGAGAGTACAAAAGCTAGTATCACCCCAACTGCAGTAAAAATTCCAAAATCTTGAATGGGCTCCATTCCCACTCCAACTAACGTAACAAAACCTAAAGCTGTGGTAAGAGAGGTAAGCAACGTTGCAACGCCCACTTTTTTAAGCATGTTTTTTATGGCTACCGTTTTTGTTCTACCGTAACGGATTTCTTCCAAATATTTAGAAACCAAATGCACCACGTCTGACATTCCTACCACCAACATTATTACCGGCAGCAGAGTAGTCATCATGTTAAGTGGTGTGCCACTTAATTGCATAAAACCCAAACTACCAATTACTGCTAATAACACGGTTGCTAAAGGGATCAAGATGCCCCACAAAGCTCGATAGGCAATAATTAGAAAAACAATCAGTACAAAAATAGAAATCGAGGCAAAGGTCAAAAACTCCACTTTCATTACGGCAATGTATTCCTGCTGCCCCATGATTTTGCCCATCATGTGAATCTCCTTAAACCCCTCTTCGTCGATTAAATCTTGAAGTGCCGTGGCCAACTCATCAGAATCTTCCTTGTTAATAAGCTGCTTATTTTTAATAACAACGATTAAAGAGTTGTTCTCAAGATTTACCATCTCGGCAACCGGCTCTATGCTGTTTTCCAATCGCTCTCTATCCGCTGCATATTGCTCCGGATCATCCACATGAAAAATGGGACTTTTCTTGAAGCCCATTCCGCCTGGAGAGAGTTCGAAGTAGCTCATTTCAAGAGGAGAAACGACCTCCCTCAGGTGTGGAAGAGTTCTCAACTTTACCGTAAAACTCTCGATTTTCTCTAGAAATTCTTGCTCAAAAACGCCACCTTCATTGGCAAATCCCAACAGAATAAAATCATTATCGTTTTCAAACTTCTCTCGGTAATCTTCGTAGAAGGCTAAATCATTGTTCTCTTGGGGGAAAAACTTCTCAAAGTCATAGTCAAATTCTAGTTTACTAGAGCTGTAACCTAAGAACAGCAGCACCAACGTTAGGCCTGCTAACACGTACCTGCTGTACTTTCTCCACTTTATCTCCTCCTTAAGGTGTTCTTCCAAAACGTCTATTCAGTTGATTTCTTTGCATACTTCAACACCAAAAGATTCATTGGGTTCACTCCTAAATTAGAAATTGTAGGTTGCGAAAACCGAACCACCTCATCATAGAACAATGGAACTACCGGTGCCTCAGCAATCACTAGGCTATCCATTTTTTGATAATATACTAAACGCATACTATCGTTGGTTTCTTGGAGTGCTTTGTCATACCATGTATCAAATTTCTTGTTCGCAAAATGCGTGTAATTGGGACCGTTGGGTGCGAAATTTTCACTTTTAAAAAGCGACAAATAATTCTCTGCATCAGGATAGTCTGCTACCCACGACTTCCTAAAAAAAGCAACTTTAGAATTAGCAATTAACTCGTTGTTGGTTGCCGCTTGATTTACTTCCACTTTTATGTTTATTCCGAAAGAAGCTAACTGCGATTGTAAGTATTCACAAATGTCTAAATATTGCGCCGTGGTGTTTAAACCGATAGCTGGCAAACCTTTACCATTGGGATAACCTGCTTTTTCTAGTAACATACGAACCGAATCCGGTTGGTATGAGTAGCCCTTCGTATTTTCACTAAAGCCGGGCAAACCTTTCGGAATAAATCCCTGATTTGCAGGAATACCAATACCACTCCGTAAGTACTTTAACATTTTCTCCCGCTCAAATCCAAAGTTAACTGCCCTTCGAATTTCTTTTGCAATGGGTTGTTTGTTTTCGTCTACCAAAAAACCCAAATACTCTGTGTTTAAGTACGGTGAAGTTGTAAAAATCACATTCTCGTTGTATTTTTTTCTAAGCTTCCCGTCAGAAGTTAGCAACTCATCTTTGTAACTTCCTTTTAAACCGGTGAGGTAATCGAGTTCTTTTTTTAAAAATTTTAGAAAAGTAACCTCCAAGTCTTTTATGAAGGTGATGGAAACCGCGTCCAAATAAGGTAGGTTATTCCCTGAGGCATCTTGTTCAAAATAATCCTCGTTTCTTAAAAGAACTAACTTGGAATTTTCTTTCCAAAACTGAAACTTAAAAGGCCCTGTTCCGATTGGATTTGCTCTAAAGTTAGAACCGTAATACTCAACTGCTTCTTTCGGCACAGCGCTACAGTATTGCATACTCAAAATACCGAGAAAGGGCGGAAAAGGTCGATTCAAGTGAATATCTAAGGTATAATCATCAACCGCTTCAACGTTCAACCTATCGCCAACTTTCTCAACTTCGTTCATCACCCATTTGCCGGGTGAAATCACTTCGGGATCGATTAAACGGTTAAAAGAATACACAAAATCTTGAGCTACCAATTCTCGAGTAGAGTCTTTGCCAAACGCAATACTTTTATGAAAAGTGATACCTTTTTTCAAGTGAAAACGATAAAGCTTGCCACTATCTAAAACCTCCCATCTCTCCGCCAAGCATGGTTTTAGATTTAGGTTTTCGTCGGTTTGCACCAAACCATTAAAAATTTGATTCACCGCAGAGACGTTGTCGATACTGCGAGAAAAGGCAGGATCTAAGGAAGTTATGCCATCGGAAACATTGTAACGAAATATACTTTTACCATCATAGCGCTGCTCTGGCTGGCAGGAAGTTAGAATGTAAAATAGAAGAATATAAGATGAAGAATTACGAATACAGGAATTTAAAGAGTGATTCTTGTACGCTATTCGGAATGATAAAAATTGCTTCATAATAATAACACAATGGTAATATTAAAAAGTGATTTTCAGCTTAACTCTTCAGTTCCTTTTCAACAAAGCCTTTAACAATCGAGCTAATCCAATTCATTTATCTTAGTCCCCTTCTTCCCACTCCAAAATATCACCTGGTTGGCAATCCAATGCTTTGCAAATGGCCTCTAGAGTAGAAAATCGAATGGCTTTTCCCTTCCCTTGTTTTAAAATAGAAAGATTTACGTTTGAAATACCGGTATGCTCCGAAAGCTCCTTCAATTGCATTTAGCTCTTGGCCTGCAACAGCCGTTCTTACCGATTCTGTTAGCTGAATTTTAATGGTTGAACGATTAGTGATAACCCCACCGGTAAATGCACTAATGTAGTTTGTGAAGGCAGGATCTATTGCTTTTGGTGTATTTGTTCTTTCTCCACAAGCAAGTAATAACAAAAGGAGAGCAGTTAAAATATATGGCCGGTTTAGTTTCATTGAATTGATTTTTAGACAGGGTTGAGGTTTACAAAACTAACGCACAGGCTTTATATTACAGCATATTTTTAAAAGAATAATCGATAAACGTTTTAGGCAAAAGTTTCAAGTAATTTTTCATTTACTTCTTTTAACCATCAGTCATCTCTACTTTTGCATGAAGATGAAGCACCAACACCAAAAAGCAAATTCAAAGAGTTCCTTCTGCATTATACCGTGGGTGCATTTGCACGTATCACAAAATGGTAATGTTATTCCCTGTTGTCAGGCGCCTCCTCACAAAGTCCACCGATTTGGTAATGTAAACGAGCAAAGTATTGCGGAAATTTGGAATGGAGAAGCAATTAATTCCTTTCGGCAAAAAATGCTGAACAATGAGCCGGATCATCGATGCAAGCAATGTTACCTTAAAGAGGAAAGTGGAGCTAAAAGTTTACGAGAAATTACCAATGAAAAATTTTCCACGAAAGTTTATGAAGTTCAAGAGAGAGGCATGGCTTACGAATCTGTTCCCATTCATTTTGATGTTCGTTTTTCCAATGCCTGTAATTTAAAGTGTCGAATTTGCGGTCCTTGGGCTAGTTCTCAGTGGCACAAAGATGCTATTGCCATAGGAATGCGAAAGAAAGACTCCAAAGCATTAAGTGTTGCGCTGCACGATGAAGCCTCCTTTTTTGAGCAACTGCTCCCTCTTTTACCCGAAGCCAAAGAATTCTATTTTGCAGGCGGTGAGCCCTTGATGATGGAGCAACATTATAAAGTCCTAGACGCGCTAATTGCTTGTGGCAACACTTCCATTAGATTGAGTTACAACACCAATTTTTCTACCTTAGAATTTAAAAATTATAAAGTTATTGACTATTGGAAGCAGTTTGAAAACATACACGTTACCGCTAGCTTAGATGGAGAAGCGGAACAAGGCGAATTTCTAAGAAAAAACTTAAAGTGGGGACAAGTTATTCAAAACAGAGAATTGTGCTTAAAAGAATTACCCCATGTGCAGTTCAAAATTGCTCCAACCGTTTGTGTTTTTAATGTTTCTCACTTACCCAACTTTCACAAAAACTGGGTAAAAAAAGGATATATAAAAGTGGAAGACTTTATCCCGAACATTTTAATTCACCCAAAAGAATACCAAATCAATGTTCTGCCCTCAGCGGAGCAAAAGGCTCTGATTCCTATTTATGAAACACACCTTTCTTGGATTCAAAATCAAGGATTCTTGGATATGGAAAGTGGTGAGGAATGCATCCAACAATTTAAAACTATTCTTGCCCAGTTAGGAACAACTGATGCTGAACCAAAGACAGTCGATTCTTTTAAAGAAAAGAGCTTATTATTAGATGCCTTAAGAAAAGAAAATACAGCTCACTTGTTTCACGAGTTAGATTCGCTTTTTTAAACCTCTTTTGCTATTCGTTCTATTTCATTTTTCCACTTTTCTTTATCCTCTGCCCTTAACCAAGAAGCTTCAAAACCGTTTTTCATTAAAGTCACGATTTCTTCTTTTGATAAGTCGATTGCTTTGGCAGTTTCCAAGAAATTTTCATTCATGTAGCCACCAAAATAAGCCGGGTCATCTGAATTTAAGGTAACAAGCAATCCGGCTTCCATCATTTTCTTCAGTGGATAAGTATTCAAATCTTGAATTACTTTCAGCTCTAAATTTGAAAGGGGACAAAGTGTCAATGCCATTTGCTCTTGAACTAAACGTTCCACCAACTTTTCGTCTTCCAAACATCGATTTCCATGGTCTAATCGATCAATTTTTAAAACATCCAATGCACCCCAAATGTATTCGGCAGGACCTTCTTCTCCTGCATGCGCACACAATTTGTAACCTTCTTCTGCAGATGCCTCAAATACATTCCTAAATTTTTCAGGTGGATTTCCAACTTCCGACGAGTCCAAACCAACTCCATCAATTAAATCTTTAAAAGGTAGCGATTGTTGCAAGGTTTCAAAGGCCGACTCTTCACTCATGTGCCTCAAGTAAGACATAATTAAACGAAAAGTAATGCCCAATTCCTTCTCTCCCTTTTCAAGCGCCTTGTAAATACCAATTAATACAGTCTGAAACGCTACTCCTCTTTCTGTGTGGGTTTGCGGATCGAAGAAAATTTCTACATGCTTCACATTTTGTGAAGCAACTTTTTTCAAATAAGCCCAAGTTAAATCAAAAAAATCTTGTTCGGTAAGTAATACATTAGCTCCAGCATAATAAATGTCTAAAAACTCTTGTAGATTATTGAATTGATACGCAGCTTTTACCTCATCTGCTGAAGAAAACGGAATCTTAAGGTTGTTCCTTTTTGCGATTTCGAACATCAACTCAGGCTCAAAAGTGCCTTCAATGTGCAAGTGTAATTCTGCTTTGGGAAGTTTTTGAATAAATGTTGCAAGATCTTTCATGAAATTAATTTAGAGTGAAGAAAGTAAAAATAACTAATTGATACTCTCCAACCAATCTAGCCCTTCTTGTTCACTGTTAAAAACAGCAACTGGGTAATTGGGTTTAAATCTGCGAATATAAAAGTTAGTTTGAGAATTCTCTCTTTTCATTTCAACACTTAGACTTCTTGTAGCTATTTAAAATATCTTCTACACTTTTGTATACATGAATTGGAAATTTATTTTAACAGTCTTTCTCTTACTTCTTCTATTGGGTTGTGTCGAAAAAGTACCTTCTGAGGATGTTCCTGACACAATAAATAAAGAACTATGGGTAAAAATGCTAGTAGAAATTCCGGCAGGAACTCTTGAAAAGTATGAGCTCAATAAAAGTTCAGGAATACTCCAAATGGACTCAATCGACGGAAAACCACGTTTGATTGACTACCTTGGTTACCCTGCAAACTACGGCATGATACCGAATACCCTTTTACCAAAAAGCAAAGGCGGAGATGGTGACCCATTAGATGTTATATCAATTGGCCCGCCTGCTGAAAGAGGAAGTATGGTTAATTGCAAAGTTATTGGAGTTTTAAAATTGAAAGATCGAGGAGAACAAGACGACAAACTGATAGCAATATCAAAAAATAGCAGCCTACAACACATTAAATCAATAGCTGAATTAGAAGAGAATTACCCGGGTATTTCGGAAATTATTGAGACGTGGTTCACAAACTATAAAGGCAAAGGCAAGATGACTAGCGCAGGTTATGAGAATCAAAAAGTAGCTCAAGACATTTATGCAATCGCCAAAGCGGCCTATTCAAACTAAGCGAAGGACTACCTAGAAGTTTGCCCTTAAAATTGTATTAACATTAACTTAATATGAGTATTTTTATCCACCTAATTTGTTTAGCATGGAAAATAAGTGGAATCTCTTCGAAAAGTTTCTTATCACAGAGAACAGCAATATCTCTTTAGTTGATTTTATTATTAGCTCAGTAACCATTATCGTACTTTGCTGGTTATTAGGAATTACCTATCAAAAAGTTGCTAAGAGTCTTTCTAATAGGAAAGACTTCTCTGCTAATTTCATGATTTTAGCATTTACCACCATGCTAATTATTACAATTGTAAAATCCTCTCTAGCTCTTTCTTTAGGATTAGTCGGAGCGCTTTCCATTGTGCGTTTTAGAGCAGCAATTAAAGAGCCTGAAGAGTTAGCCTTTATTTTCTTTTCTATCTCTATTGGCTTAGGCTTAGGAGCAAACCAGTTGCCTATTGTGTTAACGGCATTTGCAATTTTCATGGTAATACTTTGGGGAAGATTCTTTATTCAAGGAAAAAGTGAAAACCAAAACATTTTTGTCAGTATCAACTCCAATCAGGACAAGGTTGAATTAAATGTGGTACGCGAATTAATGAATAAACATTTTAGCCAACCATTACTAAAACGTTTTGATCAGGTAGACGGAGCTTCAGAAATCTCGTATGTTGCCAATGTTGAAAAGAGCAATAACTTAGAACTCTTCAGAAATGAACTACTAACTGCTTATCCCAATACGAACATCTCCTTTTTAGATAGTAAGGCCTACTAAAAATGTCTACTCCTGCCAATTACACATTATTGGAGAACGCTCGATTTGAGCGGAAGTTTGTTTTAGAAAACAGCAGTTTGTCTTATGCCAGAATGCTACTCAAAACAAGTATAGGCATCTTCTCTCCAATTTATCAAAAGCGTAGGGTCAACAATATCTATTTTGACACTCCTAATTTAACGAGTTATTATGAAAATCACTTTGGTAAAAGTGACCGAACTAAGATAAGAGTTCGATGGTACGGAGATACCTTTGGAAAGCTCCAAGACCCTATTCTTGAGATTAAAATCAAACACGGTGCGGCCGGTAAAAAGAAATCTTATCCATTAAAATCATTTTATTTGAAAGAAGGGTTTTCTCGCCAAGATTGGAATCAACAATTTGAAGCATCTGATTTACCTGAAATGGTCCGTGCTGAATTGAAGAGAAATATTCCAACCCTCTTAAATAGCTACGAGCGAGAGTATTTTCAATCGTTCGATAAGGTATTTCGCTTTACCTTAGATTACAACTTAAAATTCTTTAATGTGAAATCTATAATAGATTCGCTTAGAGAGAAATCTCTACCGGAGAATACTATTATATTGGAATTAAAATACGATTTGAAGAACGATAAAGATGTAAAAAAAATCACAAAAGCCTTGCCGGTTCGACTTGGAAAATTTTCGAAATACATTCGTGGAGTTGAGCTATTTAACCCTCATTTAGCAGTTTAGTTTTATTTATGAACGTCAACAGATTAACATATTTATCGCTAATTATATTCTTTTTGGGAGCTTGTGGTCAAGGTAATTTTGGCAGTTCTGAAGAAGCTAGCTTAACTTGCTCTGTAGAGTGTAAAATTGCAGATTCAACAGATAAAGATCACTTCCATTCGCTAGGAAATGTTAAAAATGTTAAAGTTACGCTTGGAGGTACTGTATCCAAAGAAGAGTCCCACAGTGGAACAAGCAGCATTTTGCTGACAAAAGAGTCACCCTATGGTTTAACAGCTCATTTGGAAGGAGTAAAGGTAAATGAGTATTACAAAGTGAGTATTTGGAGAAAAGACCCTTCTAAGAATGCTGTTCTGGTTGTTCAGGGAGATAAAGCAGTGATCTTTTATAAGCTTGAAAAGCATGCATCGCCCACTTCAGCGAAAAACGGATGGGAAAAGTTAGAACTAGAATTTGAGGTTCCTCCTTTCATTGAGAACATAAAAGTGTTTGGTTGGCTAGTTAACGGCAAAGAGGCATATTTTGACGATTTAAGAATTGAAAAGTTTGATAAAAAGAAATATTTTCAACACCAAAGAGAAGACGCCATAAATCTTTATTTCACAGACAAAAAGGTTCGCAAATTTGAGCAAGCAAAAGAAGACGCATATGCTGAAGGTATTCATTTTAGCGATGGTAATTGGAACAAGGGCATTTTATCATTTGATCAAGGTCCCATTCCAATAAAAGCTAGGTTCAAAGGCGACTGGCTGGATCATTTAATTGGGAACAAATGGTCGCTTAGAATTAAAACTAGAAAAGGAAATACCTTTCATAGAATGAAGGAATTTTCAGTTCAATCTCCAGAAAGCAGGTACTTTTTGCATGAATATCTAGCACATCAATTGTTTTTAGAGGAGGGTCTGTTAACTACTCGCTATGATTTTGCTCCCTTGTATTTTAATCAGACTAGCAGAGGGGTGTATGCCATAGAAGAACACTTTACCAAACAACTTATCGAATATAATTTAAGGCGAGAAGGACCGATTTTAAAGTTCGATGAAAATCCCATGTGGAAAGGAAATGCCCTGCATAAAGGTTTGAACGCGATTCCCGGATGGAAAGCCTTTCCAAATTATGAAACCAGTAGAATTTTAGCATTTGGCTCTTCCCAGATTGTAGAAGATGAATCCTTTCGACAAAAGTTTCTCATTGCCCATAGTTTATTGTATCAGTTTAAAAATAGATTGGCGCCGGTAGATGACCTTTTTGAAATCGACAAACTTGCTAAATTCTTAGCCTTGTCAGACTTACATCAAGGAAAACACGGCGCAACTTGGCACAACCTTCGTTTTTATTATAATCCTATTAGCTGTAAACTAGAAATTATCAATTACGACAACTTTACTCCTGAATTTCAATCCAGAGAGAGAGAAAGTAACTTTGCTCTTAACTTTTTCCAAGTCACCGAAAAATTTAAATACAAACATTTCTACACCTACTTTTTTACTTCAAAAAAATTAAGAGAAGCCTACATTAAAGCAGTTGAACTTTACTCAAGCGAGTCTTATGTGAACTCCTTCTATGACAAAATTGAACCAAAGTTAAAAGCCTATCAAGAGCTAATCAACGTAGAGTTTCCTAATTATAGCATTGACAGAAGTTTTCTTTTGGATAATGCAAGGTTGTTTAGAAATGACTTATTAGCCATTAAAGAACGTAATAATAGCGGCTTTTATGATAGTTTGGTAATCATTGACCTCATACCAAAATTTTCCTTCGACTACTTCCCTTCTCTATTTCCCTATTACCTTAATGCTTACTACCATGAAGAAGGGAATCTAGGCATACTTAACGTTGAAAACAATAACGTAGCAGGAATTATCCCAACACGCTTGTTGGAGGATTCCAAAACACTTTATGAGTTTAAAGACGACAGTGTTGTTTCTAAATATGGAGAAGAAGGGCAATTTCGAGAATACAAAATACCTTATTTCAAAAAGGCAACACACATTGAGTTCAAAGATTTAGATTCCAATAAATTCTACCAAACAGAGCTTACACTTTGGAAAAAGAACACCGCTCCTTCACCCTATCAAAAATTAAAAAGCAGTCCAACTTCAAACCCTCTGCAACTATTTGCAGCCAAAAATGACACCTTAATTTTACAAAAGGGCAACTATCAGTTAACTGAGAAAATATTGATTGATGATGACAAAATAGTGGTCATTGAGGCCGGCGTTCAATTAGATTTAATTAATGGAGCAGCAATGGTTTGTGAAAGTCCTGTCTTTTTCAAGGGTTCTGCTGCTAGTCCAATAATTATTACTTCTTCTGACAAGTCAGCGAACGGTATCGTCGTGCTGCAAGCGAACGGAAAGAGTGAAGTTCACTACACACAATTCAAAAATTTAAATACATTCTCTTACGAAGGATGGTTACTTTCTGGAGCCGTAAACTTTTATGAATCCGACGTAAAAATAGAACATTCCTCCTTTGAAAATAATTTATGCGAAGATGCGTTGAATATTATAAAATCAGACTTCTACGTAACGAATTGCCAATTCAAAGATATTTTTGCAGATGCTTTTGACTCTGATTACTGCACCGGAATACTTTCGAAAACTGCATTCAATAGGGTTGGTAATGATGCGATTGATTTTAGTACCAGCCAGATTAAAATTGACAGTTGCAACATTAAAGGTATCAGCGATAAGGGGATAAGTGGTGGCGAAGGCTCGACCCTTTGGGTAACTAACACAACAATTGATCAATGCAATATTGGAGCAGCTTCAAAAGACTTGTCGGAGGTGTATCTAACAAACGTATCAATTACCAATTCAACATACGGTCTTGTTGCCCTTCAAAAGAAAGCTGAATATGGTGCTGGTAAATTAATTACAGAAAATTTTACCATGCGTAATTGCGAAACTGAATTGCTCATTGAAAAAGGCTCTTTAGTGAATTTAAATGGAAAAGTAATTGATGGAATAAAGAAAAAAGTAGCAGAAATGTTCTACTAATTTTCAATGCTGTTCCTCTTCCGCTTACCTTTGTGTTGTGGAAAATCTCATAGCTAAATACAACATACCAGGCCCTCGTTATACCTCTTACCCAACTGTTCCTTTCTGGAATAAGGAAGGCATTCAAAAGTCCGTTTGGATTGATTCAGTAAAACAGTCTTTTAAAGAAAGTAATACTGAAGAAGGCATTAGTCTTTACATTCACCTGCCTTTTTGCGAAAGCTTGTGCACTTTTTGCGGTTGTAACAAGCGAATTACTAAAAATCATGGTGTTGAATCGCCTTACATCACTGCTGTTTTAAAAGAATGGGACTTGTATTTGGAGCTGTTTGACGAAAAGCCAATTATCAGCGAATTGCACTTTGGTGGAGGAACTCCTACTTTTTTTAGACCTGAAAGTTTAGATACCTTGTTGACAGGAATTTTGGGCAAAGGCATTGTACCTGAAAAGCACTCTTATAGTTTTGAAGGTCATCCCAACAACACGAAAAGAGAGCATTTGGGAGTGATGGCCAAACACGGGTTTAAGAGAGCAAGCTACGGAGTCCAAGACTTTGACGAAAAAATTCAACGTTCCATTAACCGAATTCAACCGTATAAAAATGTAGCAGAGGTAACAGAAATAAGTCGAGAATTGGGCTACAACTCAACCAGTTTTGACTTGGTATACGGATTACCCTTTCAAACCATTAAAAGCATTGAAGACACCATTGAACAGGTAAAGAAATTAATGCCTGAACGCATCGCCTTTTACAGTTATGCGCATGTTCCATGGATTAAAGGAAACGGACAACGAGGCTTTGACGAAAACGATTTGCCGACTCCAGAGGTAAAACGAGAAATGTATGAAACCGGTTATCGCCTGCTATTAGAGGCTGGTTACAAAGAAGTGGGAATGGATCATTTTGCATTGGAAACAGATGAAATGTACCAATCTTATCATGCAAAAACTTTACATCGAAACTTTATGGGCTACACGGCCTCTAAAACTCAACTGATGGTTGGTTTAGGAGTTTCAAGTATTAGCGATAGCTGGTATGCTTTTGCGCAGAATGTAAAAACGGTAGAAGAGTATTACGAAGAATTAGAAAAAAACGAGATTCCCATTTTTAAAGGTCACCTGTTGACTGAAGAAGACTTAATCATTAGAAAGCACATTTTAAACATTATGTGCCACTTTGAAACCGATTGGAAGGATAAAGCCTTACAACACCAATTAGTGTTTGAAGCAGAGGGTCGTCTGGAAGAAATGATTCAAGATGATTTATTAATCATCGAAGACAATTCACTTACGGTTACTGAAAAAGGAAAACCTTTTGTGCGGAATATTTGCATGGCTTTTGATGCCAAACTTTTAGGCGCAAAACCGGGCACTCAACTTTTTTCAATGACCATATGATTGCAATACTCGGGGGTGGAATCAGTGGTTTAACTGCAGCTTTTGAGCTTAAAAAAGCAGGAAAAGAATTTTTCTTATTAGAAGCTACTCCTGCCATAGGTGGAAAGGTTCAATCTTCACAACAACAAGGCTTCACCTTAGAACATGGACCAAACACAGTTTTAATCAACAACCCTGAGATTAAAAAACTGATAGAAGAATTAGGACTGTGGAAGGAACTCATTTTTCCAGATGAAAAAGCTTCGAGCAATCGCTTTGTGCTAAAAAATGGCAAAATTGAAGCCTTTCCAAGTGGTCTAAAAAAAATGTTACGAAGCAAGCTATTTTGCTTTGAAACGCTGAGCGCAGTCTTCAAAGAGATTTTTAATACCAGTAAAAGTGCAACGGAAGACGAAAGTTTAGCGGCTTTTGTGGAACGCCGTTGGGGCAAACAAATTCTTGATGATTTTATTACGCCATTTGTAACCGGAATTTATGCCGGAGACCCTTATAAGATGAGCGCCAAATACACCATGAATATGCTCAAGGAGGCGGAAGAAAAATACGGTTCTATTGTAAAAGGTGCATTCAAAATAATGAAGGCAAAGAAACTGGAAAACGAAAAGAATGGTTTACCAAAACAAAAAATTTTCACATTCAAAAATGGACTTCAGCAACTCATTTCTGCACTTCATGGGCAAGTAGAAGAGAATGTTGAGCAGGGAGCAGTTTGTACCAAAATAGAATACACTAACAAAGAATACACCATTCATTACGAGCAAAATGGAGTAGAAAAATCTGCTACAGCTTCTCATATCGTTTCTGCTTTGCCTGCATTTGCTTTAGCAGAATTGGTTCACAATTTTGCTTTCGGCTTGAGCAGCAGTTTATACAAAATCAACTACGAACCTGCCATGACTGTTCACCTAGGGTTTGACTCGAAAAACATGGTATTTTCAGAAAAAGCATTTGGCATACTCAGCCGCAACGCAGAGAAGGTTCCCTTTTTAGGCGTTTTGTTCAACAGCCAATTTTTTCCACACACAGCGCCTGAAGGGAAGGACTTAATTACCGTAATATGCGGTGGAGCTCGTTACCCAGAAATTGTAGCCAAAAGCGACGAAGAAGTACTAGAAGAAATCACTAGTTGTTTAAAAGAGCTACTTGGAATCAAGGGGAATTTTGAACTCACCAACATTGTCCGATGGAAAAGAGGGATTCCACAGTATGAAGTAGGTTATCGTAAAATTGAAGCTGAAATAGAATTATTTCTTGGTGCACACCACAACTTCAAAATTGCTTCCAACTATTACAAAGGCATCTCTGTGAGTGATTGTGTGAAAAATGGTAGCTTAGTAGCCCAATCTTTGATTTAATGTTCTTCATTCTCTCCAAAGTGCTATTTTTCTTGCTTCAACCCTTGGTTTGGGTGGTAGCCCTTATAATTTTTTCACTCGGATCAAAAGTGGCAAAAAGAAGAAAAACGTATCAAATTACAGCCTTAGTTGTTTTACTTTTCTTCTCCAATCAGTTTATTTTTAATGAAGTATGCCGTGTTTGGGAAAATCAAATTCCAATTTTTCGAGCAACTGAAAAATTCGATGTTGCCATTGTTTTAGGAGGTATATCCAATTACGACGAATTCCACAGCCAACCGAACTTTCATGGAAACAGTGAACGATTAATAAATGTGCTGCCCCTCTACTTTAGTGGGCAAGTGAAGAAAATTCTTTTTGCAGGGGGTTCTGGAAGACTCGACAAACAAAACGTAGAAGCCATTCACATTGAAAAATACTTGATGAGTTTGGGTGTAAAACAAAGGGACATTCTGCTCGACACCAACTCTCGGAACACTTACGAAAATGCAAAATTTGCCGTAGAATTGGTAAATCAAAATGACCGGCTGCTGCTATCTACCTCAGCAACCCATATGGTAAGAAGTTTAGCCTGTTTCGAAAAACTTGGCATTTCCCCCACTCCCTTTCCTGTAGATTATATGAGTTACGAGGACAACCGCTTTGAGCTCGACAAACTTCTAGCACCAAGCCCCAGAGTTATTATGCATTGGTATTGGCTGCTGCACGAGTGGGTTGGAATTGTAAGCTACACTTTGAGAGGTTATTGCTAGGTTAGGCATGAAGTACTTCTATAAAGAGTCTAAACCTCAATCCTAGATATTATTCTCACATAAAATGTTTTAATCAAAAAGCCCGTTTCAACTTACGTTGAAACGGGCTTTTTATTGTTTCTATTTTGTCTACACTTCGACTACGCTCAGCATGACAAAAAATTGGTAAGTACAGCTTATTTCATTAAACCGGCCATAAACTTGCCAATCTCAGCAGGAGAGTCTGCAACGGTAATTCCACACTCTCTCATAATTTTCATTTTTGCTTCAGCAGTATCGTCAGCTCCACCAACAATCGCACCTGCGTGACCCATTGTTCTTCCTGCAGGCGCAGTTTGACCAGCAATAAAACCAACAACAGGCTTAGTCCCGTTTGCTTTAATCCAATTTGCAGCGTCTGCTTCCATGTTTCCACCAATTTCACCAATCATGATGATTCCTTTCGTTTCAGGATCATTCATTAGCAATTCTACTGCTTCTTTCGTGGTTGTTCCAATAATTGGATCTCCACCAATACCAATTGCTGTTGTAATTCCTAAACCAGCTTTTACTACTTGGTCAGCAGCTTCGTATGTTAATGTCCCAGATTTAGATACAATGCCAATGTTTCCTTTTTTGAAAACAAATCCTGGCATAATTCCAACTTTCGCCTCACCTGGAGTAATTACACCTGGACAGTTAGGACCAACTAAGGTACATGCCTTGTCAGACAAGTATTGCTTCACCATAATCATGTCTTTGGTTGGAATACCTTCCGTAATACAAATGATTACTTTGATACCTGCCTCAGCAGCTTCCATAATTGCATCTGCAGCAAACGCTGGCGGCACAAAAATGATGGATACGTTCGCTCCAGCTTTTTCAACTGCCTCAGAAACGGTATTAAAAACCGGACGATCTAAGTGCGATTGTCCTCCTTTACCAGGAGTTACACCACCAACTACATTCGTTCCATATTCAATCATTTGACCTGCGTGAAAAGTACCTTCACTGCCGGTAAATCCTTGTACAATTACTTTTGAATCTTTGTTTACTAAAACACTCATTTTATATCTCGTTTAGTTCTTTTATAAGGCTTCCAAAATTAGCTTTTATCCTTTTGCCACACAACAGTTATTTTGAAGAATTTTCTAAAAATCAAGAGTCAACTGATAACCTTCTAATCCTTTCATTTTATCCTCATTATCCAATTGCGATAGCGTAATGCCCAACAAGCGAACCTCTTTCTCCAAGTACTCTGGTTGGTGCAACAATTCAAGTACAGTTTGCCAAACAACGGCTGCAGCGCTTGTAAAATGATCAGTGCTCTTTGATCTCGTTTTTACTGTAAAATCATGGTACTTAATCTTCAGCGTTATAGTTCTTCCTTTGCGTCCTGTTTTTTCAATTCGTCGCATTAGGGTTTCATGAATGTGCTGCAGTGCTTCTAGCACTTCATGTTCCTCAAACAGGTCTTTCGAGAAGGTATTTTCTGCACCAATCGACTTACGAATACGATCTGGTTTTACTTCTCGAAGGTCATTCGCAGTTACAATGTTATGATAATGTTTGCCCGCCTTTCCATATCGTCGAATCAGCTCGCTGCGTTCTAACTTCATCAAGTCAGCCCCCTTATAAATTCCTTGGCCATTCATTTTCTCGGCAGTTACCTTCCCTATTCCATGAAACTTTTCAATGGGCAATTCCTCCATAAACCGAATTGCTTGTTCTGGTAAAATCACACTTAATCCATCAGGCTTATCCAAATCAGAAGCCGTTTTGGCTAAAAACTTATTGAAAGAAATTCCCGCCGAAGCAGTTAAGCCAACCTTTTCTTTTATTTCTTCGCGAATGAGCATGGCAATTTTAATCGCCGATTTTAATTCCTTTTTATTGTAAGTAACATCCAAATATGCCTCATCTAATGATAGTGGCTCCACCAAATCGGTATAGCTCTGAAAAATCTCCATAATTTGAGAAGAAACTTCTTTGTAACGATCAAAACGAGGCTTTACAAAAATTAAATTGGGACATCTTCTCGCTGCAATACTCGAAGCCAATGCTGAGTGAACGCCAAAAGCCCGAGCTTCATAACTCGCCGCTGCCACCACACCTCTTTGTCTTGAGCCACCAACTGCCAATGGCTTACCCTTTAACTCTGGATTGTCCATTTGCTCTACCGAAGCGTAAAACGCATCCATATCAATATGAATTATTTTGCGGAGTTCGGGAGATTGTTCAAGCATTTCTTCAAAAGTAAATACAACACTTTACTATTGATTCCGTTTTTTGCTTGTTAATTTTTATAAAATAAGTCCGAATCGTTTCCAGTAATTAATTCAAGCACACTACATTTGAACTTCAAACTTTCAACTCCATCAAAATGAAAAAAATAGCACTCTCCTTATTAGTTGTTATTGTCACAGCACTAAGTAGCATAGCCCAAGAAAATTATAAAGTAAATACTGAAATTAGTTCAGTGGAATGGATTGGTCGCAAAGTGACCGGACAGCATAATGGAGTAATAGAGTTGAAAAACGGCAGCTACACTTTCGAAAACGACTTGATTACAAAGGGGGAGTTTGTCATTGATATGCAAAGCATTAAAATCGAAGACATTGAAGACGAAGGTCAAAACGAAAAATTGCGAAATCACTTAATATCACCCGACTTCTTCGCTGTAAAAAAACATCCCACCGGTAAATTAACGGTCATTAAAAGCGAAAAGCTTGCGGCAGATCAACTAAAGGTTTTTGCAGATTTAGAAATTAAAGGCATTTCGAAACGCATTGAATTTGAAGTTACTTTACTAAAAGATGGGATAAAAATGGTAGCCGTAGGAAAAGTAGACATCAACCGAACAGAATATGATATTCGATATGGATCTGGTTCGTTTTTCGATAACCTTGGTGACAAAGCCATTAAAGACTTCTTCACAATTAAATTCAAGGTTGCAGCAATTCAGCAATAAGTAACCGAAGGAACTCCTTACTTTTGAAGAAAAAGTTGAAAAACCATTCCCTTTTTCGCTTCATGACCATTTTAGGCGCACTTGCATTTATGCTGTGCTTTTATGGTAAGGTGATGTTTAATCCAAACGGCTACTTATTCAGTGGCGATGGAGACGGAATAAAGAATTACTTCACCTACGCTTATCACATAAAAAACAACAAAAGCCTCTCCAATTTCGAGGGCTTTAACTATCCCTACGGAGAGAACTTTCTATACACCGATGGTCACCCGATTCTCATCAGTATATTAAAACCACTTCACTCAATTTTCCCAGGTATCGAAAACTATTCCATTGGAATACTTAATTCGCTTATGATCATCTCTTTGTTGATTTCGGCATTAGTGCTTTTTCAACTACTCCGCGAATTAAAAATTAATGCATTTTTAGCCATGTTGGGTGCTTGGGCAATTTTACTGTTAGCACCGCAAGTTTTTAGATTAGAAGGTCATTTTGCGCTTTCTTACTCCTTTGTGATTCCCTTGTGTTTTTTGTGGTTGTTGAAATTTATAGGAAAAGAACATTCAATAAAACACCTAATTTACCTCACTATTTTTCATGCTGCATTGCTTTTTACCCATGCTTACCTAGGTGTGATTTCAATTTCTATTTTAATCGCCTATTTTTTAGTTGACGGAGCACACAACTATTTAAAAAAAACAATTACTTTGTCCATTCTTGGAAGTGCAATTGTTTCATTACTTCCGTTTTTAACGGTGAAAGCTATTAGTGACATCCATGTAATTCGAACAGATAACCCTTATGGGTTTTTCGAGTATTATGCCGACTTTGATTCTATTCTGCTACCGCATCATGGGCCGCTAAAAGGTTTTATTTTTAGCTTACTACCCAATTTTACTCAAACCTGGGAAGGGTGGGCATACATTGGACTAGGCACAATTGTTTTATTGCCTTTTATTGCCTTTTTCTTTCTAAAGAATTTTTGCAAAAAAGAAACTCAGCCAATCAACAAAATTTTACTTGCTGCATCGCTACTTCTAGTCTTCTCGTTCGGAATTCCGTTCCGTTTTGGACTTGAAGGATTGTTGGACTATATTCCTCTTTTAAAACAATTTAGAGCCGTTGGTCGATTTGCTTGGGTATTCTATTTTGCCATTTCGATTTACGCCCTTTACCTGATCAATTTTTGGGCTGAACGCATTCAACCCAAAGTAGGAAAAGTCTCCTTTATGCTTTTACTCCCTGCAATTATGATCGCTGAAGGAATACCCTACCATGCAGAAGTCGGTAATAAAATAAGTCAAACTACAAATGGTTTTAATTCAAAACAACTTGACCACAACTTATCTTCCATTCTTGAAGAGATTGATACTTCAAAATTTCAGGCGATTGTTCCAATTCCATTCTATAACATCGGCAGCGAAAACTATGAAAAAGAGGCATCAAATGAAACGTATGTAAATTCCATGCTACTTTCGTATCACACCGGTTCGCCACTTACTGCAAGTTATTTAACTCGTGTTTCTTTACAAGAAAGTAAAAACGCAATGCAATTTTTTGCACCAAGTTTCTACAAAAAAAATATCGAGTCCGACCTATCTTCAACACTTCCATTTTTAGTCATTTGGAATAAAAATGTTTCGCTTGAAAAAGAAGAAAAGCGCCTACTTCAAGCCACCGAGTGGATAAAAGAAACCGATAAAATTTCTATTGGGCTGTTGCCACATGCTAACATTTTTGAAAATACTTCCCAAAAAGAAATAGAAGCTTTTCAATCTGACACTACATTAACACGTAGAGATGGATTTTACGTTTCAGATTCTACAAAGCTTTTTTACCATCATCAATTTAAGGAAGGACAACCAACTCCTGCGAATAAAAACGTTCACTTCACAAACAACAGCTTAGAAATTGACCAGCAAGAAGACAATTACTTGCTAAGCATCCGTTCATCCTCATTAAATATTGAGAATACTTACGAGGCATCTATTTGGTTGAGCAATAGCTCAAAAAATGAAGGTCAAGATGATTTGAATCATTTAGAATTTGAGATAAAGGAAATTGCTAAAAATGGAAAAGTTCTTCAGTCTGTTAGGAAAGAAGCCATGGCCACTTTTATTCATTTTGATGGTTGGAGTTTGGTGCAATCGGAATTCTCTCCCCTTTCAAACAATAGCGATGTAGCGTTCTTTATCAAAGGCAATTCTCCAGGCACCAAATCAAGCTTTGCAACTAACTTTTTATTACGAGATATAGACTTGAATGTGTTCAAAGTCTTGGATCGCAATAGGACCATCCCAATCGTTTTATATAAAAACAATCACCGTATCAAAACCGAGGAATAAGTCAGCTCTTTTCGATTAAAGTCCTAACATTGCGTTATCAAAATTGATTTTCAACATTGGAAAGAACAAGTTTTTTAACGTTCATTAATCGGGTATTACGCCAGACCGCATTTGCCATTAGTTGTATTGCAGTTCTTGCTGTTTTTTACGACTTCGGTTTTGACCAAAATGGCATCGTTCAATTTTGGCTAAATAGTCTGTACTCATCCACCTTAATCGTCGGAATTGTAGCAACTGTTATCCGTTACTTTAAGAAGACGGAGCGCCCAACTTTTGAGGTGTTGGTTTTTGATGTTTTCAGTATTTCCCTCTTTAGCTTTCTTTTAGTTGATAAATTCAAACTACTCTCTAACGTATCATTCTTTTCATTTTTCAATTCTGAACCTTGGTTTTATGCTGCTATATTTTTAGTTTTTATTAGAGAGTTGGCATCAAAAAAGTTAAACTTGAGCAGGGCATTCTTTAATCCTGCACAATTATTTATTCTGAGTTTTCTGGGAATAATTATCTTAGGGGCATTGCTTCTATTACTTCCGAACGCTACTCACCAAGGAATTCGGTTTATTGATGCGCTGTTCACTTCTACTTCTGCTGTTTGTGTTACAGGGTTGATTGTGGTAGATACCGGCACTTATTTCACCTTATTTGGGCAATGTATTATTTTAGCTCTAATCCAAATTGGAGGGCTGGGAATCATGACCTTCGCCAGTTACTTTAGCTATTTTTTTAGAGGTGGCACTACCTATGAAAATCAATTAATGCTAAGCGATATGACCAGTGCAAACAAGCTTGGAGAGGTTTTTAACACGTTAAAAAACATCATTCTAATTACGATTAGTATAGAGGTTGTAGGAGCGCTAATTATTTTTAGTAATCTAAGTGCAACTGAAATCCCATCCTTTTTCGACCGTGTATTTTTCTCTATCTTTCATGCTGTTTCGGCTTTCTGTAATGCAGGGTTCAGCACGTTGCCAGATAGTTTGTACGCCGGTTTTTTCAAATTCAAGTATGGAATTCATTCCATAGCAATGGTGCTTTTTATTTTCGGTGGTCTTGGTTTTCCAATTGTTTTCAACTTGTTCAAATACATTCGCTATGTAGTAACGAAGCGTTTACTGCCCTTTCTCTTAAAAGAAAAGAATGAAACTATTGTAACGCCTTGGGTTATTAACTTGAGTTCCAGAATTACGCTCATTACTAGTTTAACTCTATTTGTGCTTGGTTCGATTGTCTTCTTTATTTTCGAATATGACAATACTTTAGCTGAGCACAGTGGTTTTGGAAAGGTTATTACGGCCATGTTTGGCGCAGCTACTCCAAGAACGGCAGGATTTAATACTGTTGATACTTCCGCTCTAAACTTCTCCACGTTAATGCTTGTATTTCTATTGATGTGGGTGGGAGCATCTCCTGCTTCAACCGGTGGTGGTATAAAAACAAGCACTTTCGCCATTGCTACACTCAATTTTTGGAGCTTAGCTAGAGGGAAATCGAGAATTGAAATTTTTCGAAGAGAAGTAGCAGATATAACAGTTAAGCGTTCATTTGCCATCATCTCACTATCATTGGTGATTATAGGGTCAGGGGTATTTGCTATTGCCTATTTCGACAGTGACAAGGACCTTTTGGGAATCGCTTTTGAATGCTTTTCCGCATACAGCACGGTTGGCCTTAGTGTAGGTCTTACACCGCAACTGAGCGACCCTAGTAGGGGAATAATAATTGCCATTATGTTTGTAGGAAGAGTTAGTATGTTAACCATATTGATTGCTCTTATTCGGAAAGAGAAGTATAAAAACTATCGCTATTCAAAAGAGGAAATTTTAATTAATTAATCTTTTAATGATTCCCAATCAATAATTTGAAAATTCATAATTCGTAATTCATAATTTTGCCTGATGAAGTATATCATTTTCGGATTAGGAAACTTTGGAGCTTCTTTAGCCCAGAAACTAACAGAGGCAGGAAACGAAGTAATTGGCGTTGACAATAACATGGACAAGGTTGACAGCTTAAAAGAATCTGTTTCCCATACCGTTTGCATGGATTCTACTGATCAGTTTACAGTTTCGGGTTTACCATTAAAAGATACTGATGTAGTGATTGTAGCTATTGGTGAGCATCAAGGAGCCAATGTAATGACAACCGCCGTATTGAAAAATTTAAAAGTAAAACGACTGATTGCTAGAGCTATTACACCACTTCATGAAACGGTTTTGGAAGCCATTGGAGTTGACGATGTCGTGCACCCAGAAGAAGAAACAGCAGAACGTTGGGCAAAAAAATTAACCCTAAAAGGAGTAGTTGAGTCCTTCGAATTGAGCAGTCAGTATAGTATTGTTGAAGTAAACGTACCTAAACGTTATGCCGGTAAAACAATAGCTGAAGTGGGCTTCAGAAAGCAATACAACGTTGTTGTGCTGACTACCATTAAACGCGAAGAACAAAAGAATTTATTAGGTTCAAACAGAATGGTAAATACCGTGCAAGGTGTGGCGTCGCCAAAAACAGTTTTAGAAGAGGATGACATCATGGTAATTTACGGCGACAACAAGGACATTAAAGGCCTTTTGAAAGAGTAATAAACTACTTACAATAAAAATCGTAAATTATGGGGAGTAAATTAAATTTTATTGCTCATGAAAAAGTTACTCATACTACTTTCTATTTTCATATTCCAGAATTCATCCGTTCTCGCTTGCACGTGTGCCGGAAAAACTTCCTTTTGCGACCTTAATTTTCAGTATCAAACCGACCATGTATTTATTGGAAAAATACTCCGAGACGACAGTTTATATTCTGAATTTGAAATAATTGAAAACCTCAGAGGAGTAGAACTCCAAGACACGGTTTTGATTTGGGACAATCCAGCCCCGATGAACAGCTGTGTAGGTTATTTTGAGAAAGACTCGAAATATTTGGGGAATGTTGGAGATAGTATTTTGATCATACTTTCAAGAATAGACTCTATTGATACTTGGGGAGTTTTAGGTGATTATTACCGCCCGTTGGGCGTTTGCTCCAGTCCTTACTTGCCAATTACGAATGGACTTATCATTGGAAATTTAACGGAAACAGACGATTACACGACCCAGCCACCTCAAGCTTTTCGAACAGACTCTGTTGCAATTCAATCTTTTAGTCAACTGTACAATGCGAATGGTAGGGCATTGGATTGTGATTTGTTTGTTGGATTATCCGAGAATAGTAAAACTGAATCTCACTTATGCATATTCCCCAACCCCGCTAATCAGACCTTTAGCATAGCTAATGATTTTAAAATCGTTGAAGCGCAAATATTTAACTTACAAGGCCAGTTGGTTAAAACGTTAATTAATCCTAGCGGATTAATTAACAACTTCGTAAGAAGTATGACTACTACTACTACTGCTTTATCAATCAAGCAAAATCCCTTAATTTCCTCTCCCAATCGAATTTAATTGGTTAATAAATAGTTTCGGAGAAATTACAATCGGGAAAATTTGCACCCTTGAAGTTGGTTAGCTTCAAGGGTTTTTTCTTTTACAAAAACTTCTAATTATCTAACAAGGCAACTATTGTTGCTTATATAATAACATCAATGCTCCAATACCTGCGCTGATACTTATTATTACATTCAGAATTGCAACCAAATAATTACCGTGTTTTAAAAGCTCGAAAGTCTCCATACTAAAGGTAGAAAAAGTACTTAGTCCACCACAAAAACCAATTACCAAGAATAAATAAAGTGCTTTTTGGGTAGCGTCTAATCTAATGTTAAATTGATGTACAAGTACTCCCAATAAAATAGACGCAACAACATTAGAGACCAACGTACCAATTGGGAAATTAGTCTCAAAGAACTGAGTTGAAGTTTTTGCAATTAAAAAGCGGACTGCTGCTCCCAGCCCACCCCCTAAAAATACCAATAGTAAACTTTTAAGCATCTTGAAAATAGTTTAAAATCGGAGATGCAATACGGTGAACTAGAAAAGCTACAATTAACCCAAGAATCGCTCCACCTAAAACATCAGATGGATAATGAACCCCCAAATAAACACGACTATAAGAAACTATGCCAGCCCAAAAAAGTAATAAAACAAACGCTTTTCGATTGAGAAACAACCCTAAAAGTCCGGCAGTAGCAAATGAATTAGCAGCATGACTCGAAACGAAACCAAAACGACCACCACATTTGTCGTTCACCAAATGAACCATTTCTTTCAATTCTAAATTATGACAAGGTCTCCAGCGTTCGAAAACCTCTTTGAAAAGTTTTACTGAAAACTGATCTGCTAAAGTGACTGTTACTGCCGTTGCGACTAAAATCACCCAAATCGATTTGCCATATTTTTTTGTGAGAATAATAAGCAGAAATAAATACAAAGGAATCCATTGTAATTTACCTGAAACATGCCACATGATGAAGTCTAAACTTTCCGAATGGAACCCATTCAAAAAGACGAACAACTCACGATCCCATTGTTCCAGAATCTCAACCATTTGACTCGTTTATCTTTTTCCAAAGCAAATCTTTTAGCTCCATAATGTTCTCTTGAACAATGGAAGAAATAAAGATACACTCCTGAGGTGCAATTTCTTTTCGTATTTCAGCTTTCAACTCATCGTCCAACAAGTCTGATTTTGAAATAGCCAATATTCGATTTTTATCTAGCAATTCAGGGTTATGCTGTTGCAATTCATTCAACAAAATTTGAAACTCCTTTATAATATTATCACTGTCAGCAGGAACCAAGAAAAGCAACACTGCATTACGTTCGATGTGCCTCAAAAATCGAAGCCCTAGCCCTTTCCCCTCATGCGCTCCTTCAATTATTCCGGGAATATCTGCCATCACAAATGAACGATGGTCACGATACGCTACAATACCCAAATTCGGAGTTAAGGTAGTAAAGGCATAGTTTGCAATTTCCGGCTTCGCAGCAGAAACAACCGAAAGCAAGGTAGATTTTCCTGCATTCGGAAAACCAACTAAACCAACATCGGCCAATACTTTCAACTCTAATATTTTCCACTCCTCTTTACCATCTTCCCCCGTTTGCGCATATCGAGGAGTTTGGTTGGTCGAAGATTTGAAATGAGAATTCCCTAATCCACCTCTTCCACCTTTTAAAATAACTTGTTCTTCCCCGTCTTCCATTATTTCAAAAAGCACCTCACCCGTTTCAACATCTTTAGCAATGGTGCCTATTGGAACTTCTATAATCTGATCTTCTCCCTCTTTACCAGAACTGTTGCTGTCTCCCCCATTTTCTCCGGGTTGAGCAATAACATGTTTTTTATATTTTAAATGCAGAAGGGTCCAAAGCTGTTTATTCCCTCGAACAATGATATGACCACCTCTACCTCCGTCACCTCCGTCAGGCCCGCCTTTAGCAGTCAAACGATCTCTTCTCAAATGATGAGACCCTGACCCTCCTCTTCCTGATCTGCAACATATTTTGACATAATCGATAAAGTTGCTATTGGCCATGTTTATTTTTTGTAAAGGTATTGAATCTACGGTGATTTGAAGGAAGTAATAACTCAAGTTTCAATGTAAGGCATTTGTTGGTGATGAATACCTAAAATAAATCCTCCGATAAAGAGATAAATACGCTGTTCGTCGAAAAATTAAACAAGTATGGAAATAACATTGGTATATTTATTAGACTAATAAATACTACTTCATTGGATAAAATCAATTTACTTTTAGTTGAACACATAGAAGAAGAGGCACTTCAAGTCGCTGATCACTTAGGGGAAATCTCGGCTCTAAATATTGACATTCATTTTTGCCAAAACCTTGGAGAAAGTTATGAGCTATTAAGAAAGGAACGGATTGACATTATTCTACTCAACCTGTTCTTACCAGACGGCTATGGCCTACAATCTTACACAAGTCTTTTTTCAGAACTACCAGATATTCCGTACATTGTACTGACTGAGCTAGACGACAGCGCAATAGCTGCAGAGGCCGTTAAAAACGGAGCTCAAGATTACATTCCTAAAGAAAAAATGAACAGCGAAACCTTGTTTCGGTCCATCACCTATGCAATTGAGCGAAAACAATTTGAGAGAGAACTAAGAAGAAGTGAAGAACGTTACCGCCAGCTTTTTTCTCGGTCGAAAGACGCCATATACATCTCCACACCAAGTGGAGAGTTTGTTGACTTCAATCCAGCGGGTTTAGAACTGTTTGGATATAATAAAGAAGAATTACCTACTCTAAAAGTAAAAGAACTCTACATCAATCAAACCGATAGAGATGAATTCAGACAAGTTTTAGAAGAACACGGGCAAATATCTGATTATGAAATAATTTTAAAGAAAAAAGACGGTAAAACGCACGTGCACTGCTTGTTGAACTCTATGATTATTTACAATGAAGACAACAGCGTTAAGTGCTACCAAGGAATCATTAGAGATATTTCCGAAAGAAAAAAAGCAGAACAAGCACTATTTAGAAGTCTTGCCGATTTAGATTTAGCGAACAAAGAATTGCACCAACTTAATGAGACTTTAGAGCATAAAGTAGAAGCAAGAACTGAAGCGCTAAAAAAAGGAAAAAGAGCATGTAGAAATAAACAGCAAAGAAATCAACGAGAGCATTCAATATGCAAAACGCATTCAGGCTTCAATTTTACCTCCTATTCAAAGATTAGAAGACGGATTCCTTGATTCATTTGTTTATTACGAGCCAAAAGATGTGGTAAGTGGAGATTTCTACTGGTATGAAAAAATTAAGAACAACCCACTTTTTGCTGTAGTTGATTGCACCGGACATGGAGTTCCTGGCGCATTTATGTCTATTATCGGCTATACCCAATTAAATGAAATTGTTACGCAGCAAAAAATTACTGACCCGAGTGCCATATTAAGAGAATTAGATAAAAGAGTACGCACGGCTCTCAGTCAAAATTCCATGAATGACAAAAACAGTAAAGATGGAATGGAATTGGGTTTGATTCACGTAGATCGATCTCAGAATAGACTAGAGTTTGCAGGAGCTATGCGTCCGCTTTATCTTGTCCGTAAAGGGGAGTTAGAAATTGTTAAAGGCTCTAAATTTTCTATAGGGGGAATTTCATTGCGTGAAAAGGAATTTACAACAACCCATATAGACATTCTACCGGGTGATGCGGTTTACGTTTTTTCTGACGGTTATCCAGATCAATTTGGAGGTCCAAATGGCAAGAAGTTTATGACTAGAAATGTTGCTGATATGCTGCGAAATATTGCCCATTTACCAATGGCTGAGCAAGAAAAGGTGATCAAGCAAACCATTAAAAAATGGATGAAAAACGAAGAGCAGGTAGACGATATCTTAATCTGTGGTATTAAGTTTTAAGACTTAATAGAACTCGTTAAACGTTCAAATACGTCATCAACTGAACCAACACCTGCTATGGCGTGGTATTTTCCTTGTTCATCATAATAACTCTTTAACGGAGCGGTCTTTTTATTATAGGTAATGATTCGATTGAAGATAACAGACTCATTTTTATCATCTTCTCTGCCACTTTCTTGTCCCCTTTTGATAATTCTGTCTACTAACTCTTCATCGTCGACCTCTAGAGAAAGCATGGTATCAATTTCTGTGCTGTGTTCTTCGAGAAGATTATCTAATGCTTGAGCTTGTTCGGTAGTTCTTGGAAACCCATCAAAAATAAATCCCTTCGCATCGCGGTATTCGTTCAAGCAATTACCAATCATGTCAATAACCACCTCATCAGGGACCAATTCGCCTTTATTCATGAACGACTTTGCTAACGTTCCTAACTCTGTTTCATTGTTAATCTCATTCCGCAAGATATCTCCGGTAGAGAGGTGAACTAATTCATATTTCTCTTTTAACTTAATCGCTTGAGTTCCTTTCCCTGCTCCTGGAGGTCCGAATAATACAATATTCAACATATCTTCGTTCGATTTTAAATTTTCTGCTTGTGAAAGTACGTAAAGTTGATTCAAGTTTCTACCATATCCATCATAATCCAAACCATACCCTACTACAAATTCAGGATCAATGTCGATGGCTACATAATCAATTTTAACTTTCTTGTCATAAACGTCAGGCTTCATTAATAATGTAGCTACTGAAACGCTCGAAGCGCCCATGTTAGTAATTATCTCTGTTACTGCTTCAATCGTATTCCCAGTATCAACAATGTCTTCAATAATAATTACATCTCTACCAGAAACTTTCTGATCTAAGCCCAAAAGCTGACGGACATTCCCAGTGGTTTGAGTACCCACATAAGAGGCAACTTTCACAAAAGAAATCTCACAACTAAAGTTGATTTTCTTCATGAGATCGGCTGCAAAATAAAAACACCCGTTTAAAACGCCTATAAAAACAGGCTTTTTCCCTCTATATTTCTTGGTAATATTTTCAGCTACAACGGTAACCGCCTTATCGATTTCTTCTGCCGATATGAATGGCTCAAAGATTTTGTCGTGAATTTTTATTCGGCTCAAACTAACTGTTTTGAATTTGAAAGGCGCAAAGGTATCCATATTTGAGGACTCAAAGCAGCTAAACAATGTTAATTCTCTCGTTAATTCCATTTATCTTTGTACCTCTAAAAGAGCAGAGCAAAATGAAAAATATTCATTCTCAAAATTTCAAAATCGGTATTCTTGGTGGCGGTCAACTTGGCCGAATGACTTTACAAGAAGGGTATAACTTAAACTTACATATTGACATCTTAGACCCTTCGCCAAATGCGCCATGTAAAAATTTAGCCAACAATTTTGTGGTGGGAGACTTTAAAAACTACGATGATGTTTATGCCTTCGGTAAAGACAAAGACGTGGTTAGTATTGAATTTGAGGATGTAAATTCTGATGCCTTAGCACAGTTGGAAAAAGATGGTGTAAAAGTATTTCCGCAACCGCACATCTTAAAAATAATACAAGACAAAGGCCTTCAAAAACAATTTTATGCAGACCATGACTTGCCAACTTCAAAATTTGAATTGATACAAGGTAAAGAAGACATTAGCAATACCTCTTTAAACTTCCCAGTTTTTCAAAAATTGAGAACTTCAGGATACGATGGCTATGGCGTGCAGCAAATAGACTCGAAAGAAGATCTGGATAAAGCTTTTGACAAACCTTCTGTTATTGAAGAAGGAGTTGACCTAGAAAAGGAACTTTCTGTAGTTATTGCTCGGAATGAAAACGGAGAAATCAAGCATTTCCCCTTGGTTGAATTAGAATTTAACCCAAAGGCCAACATGGTAGAATTTTTGTTTTCACCTGCAAACGTGAGCGACACCATTGCACAAAGAGCTTATGAATTAGCCACTAACCTAATTGAAAAGTTAGAGATGGTCGGTTTGTTGGCCGTAGAGTTGTTCTTGAATAAAGAAGGCGAAATTCTAATTAACGAAATTGCTCCAAGAGCACACAACTCAGGACATCAGAGTATTGAAGGAAATTACACCTCTCAATTTGCTCAGCATTTAAGAGCAATTTTAAATTTACCCTTGGGAAATACAGAAATCAAAGTTCCTTCGGTCATGCTGAATTTATTAGGCGAAGAAGGCGCGAATGGAACTGCACACTACGAAGGATTTCATCAAATTCTGGAAGAGAAAGGAGTTTACCCTCATCTTTATGGAAAGGAACAAGTAAAACCCTTTCGAAAAATGGGACACATTACTATCTTAGACGAAGATTTAGAGCAGGCAAAGTCAAAAGCGAGAAAGATCAAAACAATTGTTAAAGTAACTTCAAAGTAATATGGCAGCAAAAATTGGAATCATCATGGGAAGTATTTCTGACTTGAAAGTAATGCAAGTTGGACTAGATTTTTTGAAAGAACAAAACATCGACTTTGAAGTTGAAATTGTTTCAGCACATAGAACTCCGGAAAAAATGTTGACGTATGCAAAAACTGCTAAAGACCGTGGATTAAAAGTAATTGTCGCTGCGGCAGGAGGTGCGGCTCACCTTCCAGGAATGGTCGCAGCTTCTACTCCACTGCCGGTAATTGGCGTTCCAATTAAGTCATCTAATTCTATTGACGGTTGGGATTCCATTCTTTCCATTTTGCAAATGCCAGGAGGTGTACCTGTAGCAACAGTTGCGCTAGACGGGGCCAAAAACGCTGCTATTTTAGCAGCTCAAATTTTAGCAACTTCTGATGAAGCCATTGCTGCAAAAATGGATCAATTTAAAGTTGATTTGGTAAAAAAAGTAGACCAAATGAATGAGGAGTTGAGTGCTAAAAAATAAAATTAAATGAGCTCAACTGAATTATTTTCAAAAAAAAAAGTAGTTGATGCACACGAACGAATAAAGCCTTTTATTCACAAAACACCCGTTCTTGAATCTTCTGCCATCAATCAGTTGGCAGGTTGCGAAATACGCTTTAAATGCGAGAACTTCCAAAAAATTGGGGCTTTCAAAATGCGCGGTGCTACCAATGCCGTGCTTCAATTAAGTGATGAGCAAAAAGCGAATGGAGTGGTTACACATTCTTCAGGAAATCATGCACAAGCCTTAGCAAAAGCAGCTCAAAGTTTAGGCATACCAGCTTTCATCGTAATGCCCGAAACAGCACCTAAAGTAAAGGTAGCAGCAGTAAAAGCATATGGTGGACAAATTACATTTTGCCCACCAACCTTAATAGCTCGAGAAACAACAGCGCAAAAAATTATCGATGAAAAAGGCGCTACTTTTATTCACCCCTATGACAATGTAGAAGTAATACTTGGACAAAGCTCTTGCGCCAAAGAAGTATTTGAAGACCACCAAGACTTGGATGTATTCGTTTGTCCAGTTGGCGGTGGTGGCTTGTTAGCCGGTAGTATTTTAGCTAGAGACTATTTCTCGCCTGGCACAACCGTTTTTGCTGCAGAACCAGAGGGAGCCGATGATGCATTCCAATCTTTTCAAGCAAAGAAACTGATTCCTCGAACCGCTCCAAATACAATAGCTGATGGATTGTTGACTTCCTTAGGTAAATTAAATTTTCCCATTATGCTGCATGGTGTTGAAAATGTACTCACTTGCAACGACGAAGAAATTATAGCTGCAATGCGGTTGATTTGGGAGCGCATGAAAATTATCATTGAACCCTCTTGCGCTGTTCCATTAGCCGTTATTCTAAAAAACAAAACACTTTTCAGCGGCAAAAAAATGGGTGTTATCTTAACCGGCGGAAATGTTGATTTAGGTAAGTTGCCGTTTTAGATCTCTATCTTAATAAGACAAACCATTGGAATTCTGCAAGACCAACGTTCGTTAATATTTTGATTAATTTTCTGACTCAGTTTTTTGCTCGCTTTTAAGCGAATTCAACTGAAATTAAATCCAAAAAAAAACAAATGGACGAGAAGAAGGAGAAGTTGATTGAAGATTTAAAAACCAAATACGATAAGATTGGCCAAAATGTAGACACCCACTTAAGCGGATTGCTGCACTCTAAACCAATCACCTACTGGGATTACATTTTACCTGAAGCACTTTTAAACCTTCAAATTCAAAGAACCAATCAGCCAGATGAGATGGTATTTATTATTTACCATCAAATTAATGAGTTATTGTTTAAGATGATTCTTTGGGAAATTGAGCAAATTGCTGTGAACGAAGAATTAACGACAAAATTCTTCGCTACTCGATTAGATCGTATTAGCCGTTATTTCGACATGCTTTCCTCCTCTTTCGAGATTATGGGAGACGGAATGGAAGTAGAACAGTACATGAAATTTAGAGATACGCTAACCCCTGCCAGTGGTTTTCAAAGTGCACAATACAGAAAAATTGAGTTTGCATCGACTGAATTAATCAACCTGATTGACATTCGTTTTAGAGCAACTATTGACAGAGATACTCCATTCAGTCATGCCTTTGACCATTTGTACTGGCAAGCTGCCGGCAAAGATTATAAAACAGGAAAGAAGTCTGCCTTGCTAAGTTTGTTCGAAGACAAGTACATGGAAGAGTTTATCACCTTCATGAAGACCTACAATACGCTGAACCTTTGGACCAAGTTTAAATCACTTCCAACGGAAGACCAACAAGATGTTGAGTTAATTAATGCGATGCGGCATTACGACCATACAGTAAACGTATTGTGGGTGATGGCGCATTATCATGCTGCGGGAAAATACCTCAACAGCGGAAAAGAAAAAGCAGCAGCAACCGGCGGCAGTGAATGGCAGAAATACATGCACCCACGGTACCAAAAAAGAATTTTCTTTCCAGAATTGTGGACCGAAGACGAGTTAGAAAATTGGGGAATTAACAACCTCGAAGGACACGAGATTGTTGAGCGTTCGCCGATGAAATAGAATTGTGTTAAAGATATTTTTGATTTTCTACTAAATATGAAAGCGTTTCTGAATTGCTCTTTCCAAGTCTTCCCTGCGGTTTGGGTGCGCTATTGATTTTAGCAAATTTGCTCTTTCCACTAGATCTTTCCCAAATAAATTCACTGCTCCAAATTCTGTTACCACCCAATGCACGTGAGCTCTTGTTGTAGTAACACTTGCTCCCTGTTTTAAAAAAGCAGTGATTTTACTTTCTCCCTTCTTGGTGGTTGACGTAAGTGCAATAATGGGCTTTCCTCCTTCAGAAAGTGCTGCCCCACGCATAAAATCCATTTGTCCTCCCACTCCAGAGTATTGGTACGCACCAATACTATCAGCGCAAACTTGGCCTGTAATATCAATTTCAATGGCGCTATTAATCGCTATCACCTTCGGATTCTTTCTAATGTTTGCAGTGCCATTTGTGAATGATGCTTCTTTGAATGCAATTCTTGGATTATCATCAATGACCTGATATAATTTGTTAGATCCAATGGCAAAACAGCTGGTAATTTTACCAGGCAAAACCTTCTTGAATTTACCGTTAACAACACCACTTTCTACCAACGGCAGCAGACCATCGGAAAACATTTCCGTGTGAACACCCAAATCTTTATGGTTCGTTAACTGAGCTAAAAAAGCATCGGGCACTCCGCCTATTCCCATTTGAAGTGTTGAGCCATCTTCAATCAGCTCCGTAATGTGAGTGCCTATTTTAATTTCTTGCTCAGTTAGCATTTTTGGTGAAGGGTGAAACATGGGCTCATTCGTTTCTACAGCAAAATCAATGTCATTTACATGAATCCATCCATCGCCATGAACTCTAGGAACGTTTGGATTAAATTCTACAATGATTCTTCTCGCTGCCTTAATTGCCGCCATGGTGACATCTAACGAAACACCCAGAGAACACCAAACATGAACATCAGGAGGTTATAAACGGAGTAGCGCTGTGTCTACTTTCTTGTCACCTTCTGATAGTACTTTTCCTACTTCACTTAAAAATACAGGAATGTAATTCGCTCTTCCGTTGGTATTGATTTGCTTTCGCACATTTCCACCAAC